>Ga0194119_10000164_pt1 | contig 131101 bp, 129 predicted proteins | sample TA2MahC100mmetaG_FD_148620 | JGI IMG/M metagenome (GOLD analysis project Ga0194119, IMG submission 148620) | Freshwater microbial communities from Lake Tanganyika, Tanzania - TA2015018 Mahale Deep Cast 100m | ecosystem: Environmental > Aquatic > Freshwater > Lake | place: Tanzania: Lake...
CAGTGCCATGACCGCGATGGGCTCCATCCATGGTAATTACAGTATTTCCGCAAGGATTGGCAAGAACATCTTGGGTGGCATTTGCCAGATCCTTAGAGCGCATTGGGGTGACAGTGACCATCGCTGGTCTATCTAATTGGGAATAGGGCCCATGGCCAGATTGATTCGTCAGAGCAAACCACTGTAATGCTCTGTCATCTCTTACTCGGCTCTTGATCTGCGCGATCCAATAATTGAAAGTTCCAAACTCCATCAAGGGAAACACTGATCAAATGGGCGATATTGAGCATCGGCAAGCGATCTACTGAGGTAGTCTGAGGGCTTGACCAGATTGGCGTTGGCATGGTTGGTGCATTGTTCCAGTTTCTTGCCCAATGCCATACTTACTTGCTGAAAACGCCTCCCTAGCTCAGTGGTAGAGCATCCGCCTTGTAAGCGGAAGGTCGTCAGTTCAATCCTGACGGGGGGCTCAAATAATTGATTGATCCCCTCTACGTATCCGTCATTTGAGAATTGAAGGTGGCCCTCAAGTAGGCGCGTTGTAGCCTTATAGCTATGGCAGGCAAGGTGCACGAATTCGATGTTGTCATAGTCGGTTCTGGTTTCGGTGGATCAGTGGCTGCGCTGCGTTTGGTGGAAAAGGGTTATCGCGTTGCAGTTATTGAAGCAGGGCGAAGGTTTGAAGATGAGGATTTTCCCAAGACTTCTTGGAGATTATCAAGGTTTCTCTATGCCCCTCGTCTTGGTTTGAGGGGAATTCAGAGAATTCATGCCCTCCCGGATGTCTTGATTCTGGCTGGCGCTGGAGTTGGTGGTGGCTCTTTGGTCTATGCCAACACTTTATACGCCCCACCCGATTCTTACTTCCAGGATAAACAATGGGCAGATATAACTGATTGGAAATCAGAGCTAGCTCCTTGGTTTGATCAGGCATCAAGAGTCTTAGGAGTTTCAGAAAATCCCTACTTCTCTGCCTCTGATCAAGCCATGAAAGATGTTGCAGAAGAGATGGGCGTTGGCAGTAGTTTCAAGATGGCCCCGCTTGGCGTGCACTTTGGCTCAGGGCCAGCGGTATTAGAGAGAGATCCATACTTTGGAGGAGTAGGACCAGATCGGGTTGGGTGCCAACAATGCGGTGGATGTATGACCGGTTGTCGCTTCAATGCGAAAAATACGCTGCCTAAGAATTACTTAGGACTTGCAGAGAAAGCAGGAGCTATGGTTTTCCCAGAGCTAACCGTGGAGAGTTTTGAGCAGATAGATGACGGAGATTGGAAGATCACCGCTCGAGGCAGCTCTGCTTGGTTTGGCTCCAAAAAAGTATTCGTGGCCAAGGATCTAGTGCTAGCAGCCGGGACCTATAACACTCAGAAATTGCTCCATCGAATGAGAGATAGCAGGTCACTTCCGAAACTCTCACCATCTCTTGGCGCTCTATCGAGAACCAATTCGGAGGCTCTAACGGGTGCGATCATGCCAAGAGATTGCAAGATTGATTTCTCGAAAGGCGCTGCTATTACCTCATCATTCTTTCCAGATGAAAACACCCATGTTGAGCCGGTTCGATACGGCAGGGGGTCAAACCTAATGGGCCTGCTTCAAACCATAATGACCGATGGCCAGGCGGCAAAGCAGCGGCGGGCTAATTGGATAAGAAATGCGATGAGAAATCCCCTATTGTTTTTCAAGATATTTGATGTAAGGCGCTGGAGCCAGAGAACCGTGATTGCCTTGGTGATGCAGAACGTTGACTCCTCAATAAGAGTCTCTTCAAAGAAAGGAGTATTTGGCTGGCGTCTAACGTCAAAGAATGATGCCGATAGACCAAATGCCACCTATATTCCTGCAGCCAATGAAGTGGCGCGGAGAATTGCCAACAAGTATGGAGGAATTGCTGGAGGGCATGTGGGAGATCTAATTAGCGCTCCTTTTACTGCTCACTTTGTCGGAGGTTGTGTCATTGGGAGAGATGAGAGCCAAGGAGTGATAGATCCATATCATCGCGTCTGGAACTATCCAAGCCTTCATGTGGTCGATGGTTCCGCGCTAACTGCAAATCTTGGAGTGAATCCCGCGCTGACAATTACTGCTCAAGCAGAGCGCGCATTTTCTCTCTGGCCCAATAAGGGCGAGCTAGACCCCCGCCCCGCGCAAGAGAGTGCCTATGTGAGAATCAAAGCGGTGCTTCCAAGTAAACCATTTGTGCCAGAGCATGCCTATGGCGCGCTAAGAGTTAGCAGTGATTCCTAAGGCCTGCTTTAGCCTGCGATTCGGCGACAAGGTAATTGGCAATCCTGGATTCCTATAGAAATCTTTGAGTATCTGCCTTACTAGATCTGGCTTCTCCTTCAGCACCGCGTGAGATGTCCCAGGAAGTATTGCTAGCTGAGCATTTGGAATTGCTTCATATAGCGATGCGGTATGTTCGGTTGAAAATGGTTCATCATCGCCGGCCAAGATCAAAGTTGAGCACCTTATTCTCCTTAATTGTGCCCTATTCATCCTTGGCTCTCTTGCCCAGACTTTGTGGGCTTTAGCAACTATTTCAACTAATAGCTCTCTTGGCTGGCCACTTCTTTGGGCGAATTCATCCTTGTCTATCTCATCTACCTGGCCATAAAATGTTTGTAGGTTAAGACCGCAGTCATAATGATAATTGGCGCCAATCGTTACTAATGTTCTTACTAGATCAGGCCTGGCAATTGCCACCATCAGTCCAATAATCCCACCATCGCTATGGCCAATTACGTGAGTAGGCCTCTTGATTACATCTTCGATATAGGCGATTGCTTCATCTTTCTGAAATTTGAAATGATAATAACCCTTGCGCATCTTGGTTCTGCCATGAGCGCTTCGGTCATACCCATAGCTATGGTGGGTTCTCTTGACGCTTGGAAGAATCTTGGGCGCAAAGCTCTGTGTCGAGCTCAAGCCTCCATGGAGAAGCAGTAGCGGCTCTCTCTTCCTCTTGCTCCACTCTTGATGCCAGATCTGATGGCCACGAAGATCGATATAACTCACGAGATATCCATGATGTGTCGATTTCCTCGATCAAAGGTCAGATAATTCCAAGTCCAATCTGCCATCGTGCCAATCTTGTTTCGACCACCTAGGAGATAGAAGAGATGGAGCCAGAGCCAGGCATACCAAGCGATAGTGCCAGTCAGGCGTAATCCTTTGGCTTCCACCACTGCCTTATGTCGACCAATGGTGGCCATAGAGCCTCTATCAAGGTAGGTGAACTCCTTTAATGGCTCATTCTTAACTATTCTTGCAATCTGTTTTGCCACAAATTTTGCCTGTTGCATCGCAACCGGGGCCACCATAGGCAGGAACTCTCCATCTCTTCCTTTTGCCCCAGCGATATCACCAATTGCAAATACATATGGATAATTACTAACCTGTAGCGTCTTATCGACAGCGATTCTAATTCCATCATGAGGGAGTGCTAACACTTTCATCCCTGGCTCGCCCTTAACCCCTGCTGCCCAAATAGTTACTTCAGCAGGAATGCCTCTACCATCGCTGAGGATAATCTGCCGTGGCTTCACCTCGGCAACAGCAGCCTCGGTCAATACGCTAACACCCAACTTCTCTAGATCTTTCTTGGTGCGCGACGATAGTCTTTGAGAAAATGAGGGAAGAAGCCTCGGACCTGCTTCAATGAGATAAACGCCAACATTCCTAGCAGCTTGGGCGTTGTCAGAGTTTAGTGGGCCGCGTTTTAGTTCAGCGATCGCTCCAGCCATCTCAACTCCAGTGGGCCCACCACCGACAACAGCGATGGAGAACCTAGTATCGTCTTCAAAGCGGCAGAGATCCTCAAATCGACGCATTATCTCTGAGCGGATATTTAGCGCTTCACTCACGCTCTTCATCCCCAGGCTATGATCGGCAACCCCCTTGATACCGAAGTCATTTGTAGCAGAGCCAAGGGCCACGATTAGGAAGTCAAAATCTAGAACTTCACTAGAATCCAATTTTACGCTCTTGTTTCTATGATCAACCGATATGGGGGAGCCCATTCGGAATTTGACGCTAGTTTTTCTCAAAGCTCCGCGGATGGGATAGGCGACATGGTCTGCTGCCAGACCTGCGGTAGATACCTGGTAAAGCAGAGGTAGAAAGGTCTGAAAATTATGGCGATCTACCAATGTGACATCGGCGATTGAATCTAGCGCGCGCGCAACGGTAAGCCCACCAAAACCTGCTCCTAGAATTACTACCTTTGGCCGCATAAGGTGGATAAGTCTACTGTTCTACCCATGGCCCTGACGCGACGAATACTAGTTACTGGGGCTTCTGGCTATGTAGGTGGGCGCTTAGTTCCCGCACTTCTTAGTGAAAAAATGAAGGTGCGGATATTTGTCCGTGATAAACAAAAAATTGCTGGCCAGCCTTGGATTGATGCCGTGGAAGTTAGCGAGGGCGATGCCAGTAATTATCAAGAGAGTCTAGCTGCGCTAAAAGGAGTTCACACCGCTTTCTATTTGCTCCACTCAATTGGAGTGGGATCTGACTTTGATGAGATCGAGGCTGTGATGGCAGATAGTTTTTCCCGTGCTTGTCAGGCAGCCGGTGTTTCCCAGATTGTCTATCTGGGTGGAATTGCCAATGATAAGCATGCCAGTAAGCATCTAGCATCAAGAGCTAGGACCGGTGAGTTATTAGCTAGTGGAAAAGTTCCGGTGATAGAGTTTCGCGCGGGAATAATTATTGGATCAGGCTCTGCATCCTTTGAAATGCTTCGTCATCTAACCCATAGGCTTCCAGTGATGACCACTCCAAAGTGGGTGACGAATCTAACTCATCCAGTGGCCATTCGTGATGTGCTCTGGTACTTGATAAATGTGGCAAAGTTAGAGAAACCAGTATCTGGAGTATTCGATATTGGCGGTCCTGAAATACTCTCTTATGCCGATATGATGCAGAAATTCGCTAAAGCCTCAGGTCTGCGCCGCCGTTGGATTATCAGAGTTCCAGTGTTGACCCCTAGGCTATCAAGCCTTTGGATTGGCTTGGTCACTCCAGTTCCTACAGGGCTTGCTCGCCCACTTGTGGGTTCACTGATTAATGAAACTGTTGCAGATCCAAACAAGAGCATCGACTCAATAGTTGCTAGGCCAAAAGAAGGCCTCATTGATGTTTCGACAGCTATTAGCCTAGCCCTTTCGAAAACCAGCGCCAATCTCGTTGAAACCCGCTGGTCTGATGCCACATCTCCAACTGCTCCCTGGCAGAAAGCCCAAGGAGACCCTGAATGGGCAGGTGAGATGATTCTGCGCGATAGGCGCGAAGTATTAACTGATGCTCCGATTGATTGCGTTTGGAAATCTATTGAACAAATCGGTGGGCGGACTGGTTGGTATGGGGCAGATTTCCTCTGGTGGGCAAGAGGAGTTCTAGATCGCATGGTGGGTGGAGTTGGCTTAAGACGTGGCAGGCGTGATCCAAAGCACTTACGAGTCGGCGATAGTTTAGATTTCTGGCGAGTAGAAACTGTTGAGAAAGAAAAAGGACTCCGTCTTTATGCTGAAATGATCTTGCCAGGAAAGGCCTGGTTAGATTTTCGAGTCAGCAAAGAGGGAGATGGGGTGCGAATCGTCCAAGAAGCAACCTTCTCCCCCCGTGGTCTAGGTGGTCAGCTCTATTGGTATCTAGTTCTGCCGTTTCATAGCTTTCTCTTCCCAACGATGCTAAGAAATATCGTCAGAAGTTCTAAACGAAAGGCGTTATTCGGGGATGCATGAGTTTGATGAAGAAATCGATGCCCTAGCTGCCAAGATCTTAGAGTACTCACTAATCAGGCTCAAGAAAGATCCTCCGCTAGATGGGCCATGGAGTTATGAACAGCTATATAGCGAAGTGGGAGAGACCATCACTGCAGAGGGTCTTGGTGGCGACAAAGCTCTAGATGTTTTCAAACATGTCCTTGCTCAAGCCTGCATCTCAACAGACCATCCAAGATACCTAGCATTTATCCCCTCTGCGCCGACAGCATCGGCAACTCTCTTTGATTTAGTAGTTGGTGCCTCAGCTCTCTATGGCGGCTCATGGCTGGAGGGAGCAGGGGCGGTCTTTGCTGAGAATCAAGCACTCAAGTGGCTCAGTGATTTAGCTGATTTTCCGGCAAGCTCTGGAGGGGTCTTTGTTCAAGGCGGAACCATCGGAAATCTCTCGGCCCTAGTCGCTGCTCGTCACAGCGCAAGGGCTAAATATCCTGGAGTTAAGCGCTGGGTTATTGCTGCCTCCAGCCAGGCCCATTCATCAATAAAGTCCGCAGCTGATGTCATGGACGTTGAGCTACTAGCAATTCCGACTGATAAAAACCATAGACTCCAAGGCAGCACAACTGCATTCGAAATCGATAAACATCACCTAGCAAATCCTGAGCAGAGAATCTTTGCAGTGATTGCGACTGCTGGAAGCACCAACCTTGGAATCATCGATGACCTAAAAGGCGTTGGGCAAGTAGCAAATGAGCGCGGCATTTGGTATCACATCGATGGAGCATATGGGCTTGCAGCCCTCGCCTCCCCTAGAAGCAAACCGTTATTTGGTGGCATTGAATTAGCAGATTCATTTATCGTCGATCCTCATAAGTGGCTCTTTGCTCCCTTTGATGCCTGCGCGTTAATCTATAAGAACCCAGAAATCGCCAGAGCCGCCCATACTCAGCAGGCGGGATACCTTAAGACCCTAGAGTCAGGGGATTGGAATCCATCCGACTATGCGATTCATCTAACAAGAAGAGTTAGAGGGCTTCCCTTCTGGTTCTCACTTGCCACTCATGGCACAGATAAATATGCCGAATCGATGGATAGGACTATGGATCTGGCAAGAGAAAGTGCCCAGCTAATAAGGGAGCATCCCAATCTAGAACTTCTTATCGAGCCAGAGCTCTCTATTGTGGCCTTTACTAGAAGAGGTTGGCAGCGGAGTGATTATCAAAGATGGAGCGATAGATTATTGGTAGATCAGATTGGCTTTGTCACTCCATCCTCGCATCAAGGTGAGCCAATCCTTCGCTTTGCCATAGTCAATCCCTGGACCTCAATTACTGATATCAAGGTCATCCTGGCCACCCTCTAACATCCCAAAGAATCAGCGATTCTCTAGTTCAATATCCCCATGGAGGAAGCCTCGCTAAACCTCGGCTACAAGCTTTCAGACCTTGAGATAAAGGTTCTGGATTTTGAGCGCCAATGGTGGAAGTACGCTGGGGCAAAAGATGCTGCAATAAAGGAGCTCTTCGGGCTTTCGACCCAGGGCTATTACGAACTGCTCAATAATCTAATTGATCGAGAGGATGCCCTTGATGCCTCTCCCCTGCTGGTAAAGAGGCTCAGGCGCCTGCGCCAGGCTCGAATTTCAGCTAGATCCCGATAGGCCCCCAGGGCTCAAGGGGGGCCTAAGACCCCTGATTTGAGAACGGGAATAGAGCCCCCTAGGCTTGCGTTAGCACTCAGCGGGTGAGAGTGACAAAACACCCGAAGTAGATCAAACTCGATGAAGGAGGAGCAATAACGATGGCCATTGCCATTAAGCCGCTTGAGGATCGTATCGTGATCAAGATTAGTGAGGCTGAAGAGAAGACCGCATCAGGTCTAGTTATTCCAGATACTGCAAAAGAAAAGCCACAAGAAGGCACGGTAGTTGCAGTTGGTCCGGGACGATTTGATGATGGAGTTCGCGTTCCAATGGATATCAAAGTTGGCGATGTAGTTCTCTATAGCAAGTATGGTGGAACTGAAATCAAGCATGGTGGCGAGGAATATTTAGTTCTCTCAGCCCGTGACATCCTTGCAGTAATCGCGAAGTAATTAGAAGAAGAGAAGAATAAGTAAACATGGGTAAATCACTGCAATTTGATGAGAACGCTCGTCGCGCTATGGAGCGCGGCGTTAATCTCCTGACCGATACTGTCAAAGTAACGCTAGGACCAAAGGGACGTAACGTGGTTATCGGTAAGTCATTTGGCGCACCGGTAATTACCAATGATGGCGTGACAATCGCTAAGGAAATTGAGATTTCAGATCCTGCTGAAAACATGGGAGCCCAATTAGTCAAGCAAGTTGCTGAGAAGACCAATGATGTCGCAGGAGATGGCACCACCACTGCCACAGTTCTTGCTCAAGCCATGGTCCGTGAAGGCTTAAGAAACCTAGCAGCTGGAGCCCAACCGATGGGGATCAAAGTTGGAATCGAGGCAGCAGTTGTCGCAGTAGTTGAGAAGCTCGGTGCTAACTCCACCAAGATTTCTGCTAAGGAGCAGATCGCAGATGTCGCAACTATCTCGGCCCAAGATCGCAGCATCGGTGATCTAATTGCTGAGGCGATGGATAAGGTTGGCAAAGATGGGGTCATTACCGTTGAAGAGTCTTCAACCACAGGCCTTGAGCTCGAATTTACCGAAGGTATGCAATTTGATAAGGGCTATATCTCGCCCTACTTTGTCACCGATCAAGATCGTATGGAGGCCACCCTAGAGGATGCCTACATCTTGATCTCGGCTGGCAAAATCTCAGCGCTTGCCGATCTTCTGCCAATTCTTGAGCAGGTTGCCAAGGCCTCAAAGCCACTATTGATTATTGCCGAAGACGTCGAGGGTGAGGCGCTCTCGACTCTGGTAGTAAACCGGATGCGCGGGGTCTTCACCTCGGCTGCGGTTAAGGCTCCAGGCTTTGGAGATCGTCGCAAGGCGATGCTGCAAGACATTGCAGTGCTAACTGGCGGCCAGGTTATCTCAAGCGAAGTTGGACTCAAGCTAGATCAGGTTTCTATAGATATGCTGGGAAGAGCTCGCAGAATCGTGATCAGCAAAGATAACACCACCATCGTTGATGGAGCCGGAAATAAGAAAGATGTGGAGGGTCGCATCGCCGAACTAAAGCGAGAGATTGAAGCAGTTGACTCTGATTGGGATAGAGAGAAGCTGCAGGAGCGTCTAGCGAAACTCTCTGGTGGCGTCTGTGTTATCAAAGTTGGAGCACATACTGAAGTTGAATTGAAAGAGAAGAAGCATCGTCTAGAAGATGCTATCTCGGCTACCCGCGCTGCGGTTGAAGAAGGAATCGTTGTGGGCGGAGGAGCAGCTCTTGTTCATGCTGCAACTGTTCTTGATGGAGATCTCGGCCATGAAGGTGATTCAGCAGTAGGGGTTCGATTAGTTGCTAAAGCCTGCCAAGAACCACTTCGTTGGATTGCCGAGAATGCTGGCCAAGAAGGCTATGTGGTCGTGGCGAAGGTTAGGACTCTAAAGCCAAATGAAGGCTTTAATGCCGCATCAGATGAGTATGAAGATCTTGTCAAGGCTGGAGTCATTGATCCAGTCAAGGTCACCCGCTCAGCTCTTGCCAATGCTGCTTCAATTGCTGCCATGTTCATTACAACTGAAGCCCTGGTCTTTGAAACTCCAGAGGTTAAGAAGGAAGAAGCTTCAGGGCATGGCCATAGCCATGGACCAGGTGGCCATAGTCACTAAATTCAGTACTAAGAAGAGTAAGGAAAGAGCCTTGATGGAAAACATCAGGGCTCTGTCTATATAAACTGCCGCCCATGGTTGTCGAGACGCTCAATATCTCAGGTCACATCTGGGCGATAACCCTTGGGATCATATTCTTGGTCACTCTAGGGGATCTAATCTGGGCCTGGTTTCATCGAAACTCCATAACTACCCTAAAAGAGGCGACGGCATGGACTGCGATCTATATCTCAGCGGCTATCGCCTTTGGCATCTCGCTTCGAAGCTGGGGCGGGCAGACCAAGTCGGCAGAGTTCTTCGCCGGCTGGATAACTGAGTACTCACTCTCCATTGATAATCTCTTTGTATTCCTCATTATTTTATCGAGGCTAAGAATCGAGAGGGAGAAAGAGCAGCTAGTACTACTTCTGGGTATTTTGATGGCGCTAGTGATGCGCGGAATATTCATAATTATTGGGGCTGCGGTAGTTGCCAGATTTGTGGCCATATTCTTCCTCTTTGGTGCTATTTTGCTCTGGACAGCTTATAAATTAATTACTGAAGACCCAGAGGAAGATGAGTGGCAAGAAAATCGCATTATCACCGCTATTAGAAAGCGTGGTTATTCCACATTTACTATCGCTCTAGTTGCGCTAGGAACTACCGATCTACTCTTTGCTCTTGATTCTATTCCTGCAATCTTTGGATTAACCAGAGATCCCTACATTGTCTTCATGGCTAACGCCTTTGCCCTTATGGGACTTAGACAGCTTTACTTCCTAGTTGGAATACTATTGAAGCGCTTGGTCTACCTCTCCAAAGGCTTATCAATTGTCCTAGGCTTTATTGGAATCAAGTTAATTATTGAAGCCCTGCATGGAGTTGGTATTGATTACATCTATGGATTTAAAGTCCCCCATATTTCATTAACGGTAGCGCTAGGTGTGATTATCTCTGCCCTTGCAGTTACTGCCGCCATAAGCCTGAGGGCTAGTGGAGATTACGATAAAGACAGAGAGTAGATGTTCTAGCTAAGCGCTATGTGGGCTGCTCTGGCGAGAAGCCCGAGAGATGATTTCAAGGCGCTCATCCTCTGTTAAACCGCCCCAGATTCCATAAGGCTCCTGTGAGGCAAGGGCGTGCGCTCTGCAAGCTGCGATTACTGGGCAAGTTGCGCAGACAGCCTTTGCAGCATTTTCTCTGGCGCGCCTTCTAGGTCCTCGCTCTCCATCTGGATGAAAGAACATCTCGGTGGGAAGTGAGCGGCAGGCCCCTTCAAATTGCCATTGCCAGTTATCGATAACTGGCTTTGGTAGGCGTGAGATCTCTGGCATGGCCGCAATATACAATCGCGCCATAGATTGTTCAAGTACTTTGGGGTAAATTCCTGGATTTCAGTTCGCCGATTTAGGTGATTAGCGCCACTATTAGCCCATGGCTCAGCGCCCCAAAAGTGCCGACCGCAAAGCCGGCTTAGAAGATGAGCGTCTCACCGTCGCCTCTGTGGCCCGAAGACTCGGAGTGGCTCCAGCGACCCTTAGAACTTGGGATAGGCGATATGGCCTAGGTCCTTCAAGTCATGCCCCAGGTGAGCACCGCAGATATAACTCGAGGGATCTAGCCAGGCTTAACTTGATGCGAAGGCTGATTATCCAGGGGCACGCACCCTGTGATGCGGCTGAAACGGCGCTAAAGAGCAAGATAAGAAGTGTCGAATCCTCACGCAATCAAAGTCCGGCAATTGAGATAGCAGATTGCGCTGATTTGATCGAATCACTTCTTAGGGCTGCCAGAGTTTATGACCGGGCCTTTATTGAAAATACCCTAAAGCGCCAGATAAGTGAGCGCGGGATTGTCAACGCCTGGAATGGGTTGATTGCGCCGGTTCTAATTGCGGTAGGAGATGAATGGGAGGAGCTTGGTACTGGCATAGAAATAGAGCACTTACTAACAGAGATCATTATTCGCCTGATGCAGAGCTCAAATCAAACCCCAGATAACCCAATTAATCCCCGGCCAGTGCTATTAGCCTGCATTGGCGAGGAGATGCATACCCTAGCCCTCCATACCTTGGGAGCAGCTTTATCTGAGAGAAATATTCAATCGCAATTTCTAGGTGCCAGAACTCCGATAGCCGCAGTTGGGGCGATGGTGAAGAAATCATCTCCTCCCGCAGTCTTTCTCTGGGCGCAGTTAGTTAAGAATGGAAAGTGCGAACTTGTTGGAGATATTCCAAAGATCAGACCGTCCCCACGAATAATTCTTGGTGGGCCAGGATGGCGCAAGTCTTCAAGGCAACCTGTGGTAAAGGTTGATTGCTTAGATGGCGCAATTACTGAAATTACGCGGGCAGTTGGAGCTTAAATACCCATTCCATTAAGGTGGAGCGGTGAGTGAGAGCGTCAATGAGAAGGTCGCAATGCTTGGCTTTACCTATGACGATGTTCTCCTGCTTCCAGATGCCTCAGAGGTAGTGCCTTCAGAGGTTGATACCAAGACCTTCCTAACCCGCCAGATCAAGTTAGATATCCCTTTAATCTCATCGGCGATGGATACTGTCACCGAATCGGCAATGGCTATTGCCATGGCCAAAGCTGGGGGAATCGGAATCATCCATAGAAACCTGGCTATTGATGAGCAGGTGATGCATGTGAAGTTGGCTAAGGGGGCAAACTTAAGAGTTGGGGCAGCAGTTGGAGTTGGCGAAGATGGATTCGAAAGAGCGCAAGCTCTAGTTGACGCTGGCGTTGATGTGATTGTGGTTGATACCGCTCATGGCCATCATCGGGCAGTCTTGGAAGCAATTGACAGAATCAAGAAGCACTTTCCTAGACAAGAAGTCATTGGCGGAAATGTGGCAACTCGAGCCGGCGCCCAAGCGCTAATTAATGCTGGGGCAGATGCTGTGAAAGTTGGAGTGGGGCCAGGATCTATTTGCACAACTCGTGTGGTTGCCGGAGTTGGGGTTCCACAGATAACCGCAATCATGGAAGCGGCTAAAGCTTGTAGGAAAGCTGACATTCCATTAATTGCAGATGGTGGCTTGCAGCACTCTGGTGATATTGCCAAGGCAATAGTGTCAGGTGCTGATACGGTGATGCTGGGATCTCTTCTTGCAGGTTGTGATGAATCACCGGGCGAGCTAGTTGAATCTGAGGGAAGAAAATTCAAGGTTTATCGTGGCATGGGCTCTCTTGGGGCTATGCAATCAAGAGGCGAGAGGAAATCTTTCTCGAAAGATCGCTACATGCAAGATGATGTTCTAGCCGAAGATAAGCTAGTTCCAGAAGGCATCGAAGGAAAAGTTGCTTATCGTGGCGGTGTTTCTGATGTGGTTCACCAATTAGTTGGAGGGCTGCGCTCGGGGATGGGATATGCCGGAGCTGAAGATATTGCTGCGCTACAAAGGCGCGGCCGATTAATCCAGATTACTGCAGCGGGACTTACTGAGAGCCATCCCCATGATGTTCTAGACGTGGCTGAATCCCCTAATTACTATCGGAGCAAATAATGGTTGATATCGAGATCTCACCTGGCAAGCGGGCCAGGACTGCCTATTCCTTTGATGACATTTCTATCGCGCCCTCTAGAAGAACCAGAGAACCGAGCGAAGTCTCCATCAATTGGCAGATTGATGCTTATAGTTTCGAGCTTCCATTGCTTGCAGCTCCTATGGATTCGGTGGTTTCACCAGAGAGCGCAATTGCGATTGGGAAATCAGGAGGCCTTGGGGTTCTAAATCTTGAAGGGCTTTGGAGTAGGTATGAAAACCCGAAGATTCAATTGGGTGAGATTTCCTCGATTCCAGCAGAGCAGGCAACTAGGAGAATGCAGGAGCTATATCGCGCTCCCATTAGGGCAGAGCTCATAAGGAAACGCCTGGCTGAGATTAGGGAGGCGGGAGTCTATGTTGCTGCAGCCCTTTCACCACAGCGCATCGCCGAGTTCTACAAAACGGTGATCGATGCCGGTGTTGATATCTTTGTTATTCGAGGAACCACAGTTAGCGCAGAGCATGTTTCAAAAGCTAAAGAGGCGCTCAATTTGAAGAAGTTCATTCATAATCTAGATGTTCCAGTAATTGTTGGCGGATGCGCCACCTCTCAGAGCGCTCTTCACTTAATGCGTGCAGGAGCTGCGGGAGTTCTAGTTGGTTTTGGCGGGGGAGCAGCCCACACAACTCGCCAAGTTCTTGGTATTTCTGTTCCTATGGCAACAGCAGTTGCTGATGTGGCTGCAGCAAGGCGAGAATATCTAGATGAATCTGGCGGTAGATATGTTCATGTAATTGCAGATGGCTCTATTGGAAAAAGTGGTGATATTGCTAAAGCAATTGCCTGCGGAGCAGATGCGGTGATGTTGGGATCTCCACTTGCAAGAGCAGAATCTGCCCCAGGTCGTGGTTGGCATTGGGGACCTGAGGCCCATCACGGCGAGCTACCTAGAGGCACGCGAGTTTATGTGGGCAGTTCTGGCAGCTTGGAGGAGATATTGCTGGGACCATCACATTCAGCAGATGGCAGCATGAATCTATTTGGCGCACTTCGCCGGGCTATGGCCACCTCTGGCTACTCTGACCTAAAAGAGTTCCAGAGAGTCGAAGTAGTCCTTAGCCGAGCATAAGAAGGCTAGATAGTGCAGAGCAATAATCAGGTATTGGTAATTGATTTTGGGGCGCAATATGCCCAGTTAATTGCCCGCAGGATTCGCCAAGCCAATGTTTATAGCGAGATCATTTCTCATCAGAGTTCCCTTGAAGAAATCATTGCCAGAAACCCCAAAGCAGTTATTCTTTCAGGTGGGCCTTCTTCGGTATATGTTGATAAGGCGCCCTTAGTTGACCGAAGGTTATTTGAACAAGGCATTCCTATCTTTGGCATTTGTTATGGCTTTCAGGTCATGGCTCAATTACTTGGAGGCGAGGTAGCCAAAACAGGCCTTAGTGAATATGGCAGGACCACCTTTAGATGCGATACCTCATCAAAGTTATTCTCAGGCCTTGATGAATCCTTTGATGTCTGGATGAGCCATGGCGATAGCGTCACTAAGGCTCCAACAGGGTTTAAGGAAGTTGGCAGTACTTCAGCAACCTCGGTCGCTGCTTTTGAAAGTAGTGATGGCAAATTGGCTGGAGTGCAATTTCATCCAGAAGTTCTTCATAGTGAAAACGGCCAGAAGATATTACGTAAATGGCTAATTGATGTGGTCCAGTGCAAGCCCTCCTGGACTTCAGAAAATATTGTAGAAAATGAGATCATGAATATTAGATCTAAGGTAGGAAACAGACGAGTCATCTGTGGCCTCTCCGGCGGGGTTGATTCAGCGGTTGCCGCAGCCCTAGTTCAGAGGGCAATCAGTAAGCAATTAACCTGTGTATTTGTCGATCATGGCCTGCTTCGAGATGGGGAGGCCAGGCAAGTCGAGAAAGATTTTGTTGCAGCAACCGGAGTTGAGCTTATGGTTGTGGATTCCAAACAGAGATTTCTAGATGCCCTAAAGGGTGTAATAGACCCGGAAGAGAAGCGAAGGATAATAGGCCGTGAGTTCATCAGAGTTTTTGAAGATGCAGCTAGGCAATTGTCCACAGATAGCAAGATAGAATTTCTCGTACAAGGGACGCTATATCCAGATGTTGTTGAATCAGGCGGTGGAAATGGTGCTGCCAATATCAAGTCTCACCATAATGTTGGTGGACTTCCTGATGATTTAGACTTTCAATTGATTGAACCGCTTCGCACTCTTTTCAAGGATGAGGTTCGCCAAGTAGGTCTATCCCTAGGGCTGCCAGGTGAGATTGTTTGGCGTCAACCCTTCCCAGGTCCAGGCCTGGCCATTCGTGTTATCGGTGAAGTTACTGAAGAAAGACTTAGAGTTTTGCGCCAGGCCGATTCAATCGCTCGTCAAGAATTACACTTAGCCGGTCTAGATCAGGTGATCTGGCAATCTCCAGTGGTCTTACTCGCTGAGGTGCGCAGCGTAGGCGTTCAAGGAGATGGCAGAAGTTATGGCCATCCCATTGTCCTTCGCCCAGTATCAAGTGAGGATGCGATGACCGCAGATTGGTCGCGAGTGCCTTATGAGGTGCTAGCAAGAATCTCCAATCGCATCACCAATGAGGTTAGTGAAGTTAATCGAGTCCTTCTTGACTTGACTTCCAAGCCGCCAGGAACTATCGAGTGGGAGTAGGAAGAAGGAAAGTGAAGCCAGGGATAACAGCAATCGCTCTACTTTCGGCTGCTCTCTTAGTTCCAATCGCACCTGCAAGTGCTGACAATAGGAATATCAAGCCAGCATCGATTGAGAGGAAAGTTAGGTGCAAAGAAAGTAAAGCAATAGCGCAATTGCCTATACGAATCCCAGCTCCAGAAAATCTTTTGAAGCGAGCGCCAAAGTATTTAACTCTGCAGACCAATTGTGGAAACATTGTGATTGAGACCTTTGCCAGAGAGGCTCCAGTAACCATCACAGTGATGGCGATTCTTGCCAGGGGTGGCTATTTCAATAATACTCTCTGCCATCGCTTAACCACAGAAGGTATTTTCGTTCTGCAGTGTGGCGATCCCACTGCCACTGGCTCAGGAGGTCCGACTTTTAGATATCGCGATGAGAATCTGCCCCTAGCTTCTGAGAATAATTATCCCGTAGGAAGCGTTGCTATGGTTGGTTCAGGACCTAATACCAACGGCTCTCAATTCTTCTTGGTCTATCAAGACACCACTCTTGGACCAAATTACAGCCTCTGGGGAGAGATAGTTTCAGGCCTGGAAATTGTCAAATATATTGCTCAAGGCGGCGTAAAAGGCGGTGGAGTAGATGGAACTCCGCTTCGCACGATTGGCATTGAAAGAGCGGTAACTCGTAATTCTTAATCGGTACTAACAACCTTAAATACCTCTGCAGCTCTTCCTGCTGCTAAACCATTTGCCTCAGCATTTCTCTCGCCCCATTTCCGGACCATCGCCTCTAGTTCTTCGTTATGGGCCGTTTGGCTCAGGTGAGCCCTAAGGGCGGCGATCTTCTTGTCAATAGTTTCGGTGATATCAATGAAGTGATTCGGGCTAGGAGATCCGGTGATAAAAACTTCTCTTACTTTCCAAGGCATTAGTCCTGCCTCCCTAAATTCGGGGAAAGCGTAGGGATTTCTAGCATCAGGATAGATGGCTTGAATCGCGCTCTCACCGGCTGCTAGATGATCTGGATGGGATGAGTAGATGCGCTCCCAATTTCGCTCAGGTGATTGGATCACCATGCGATCTGGCTTTGCGATTCGAATAGCTTTGACAATATCTCGCCTGAGTTCAACGGTCGGCATGAGTGAGCCATCTCTGTAATTGAGAAAAGTTATCTCACTAACGCCAAGAGCTATTCCTGCGTTTTTCTGCTCGCGCTGTCTAACCTTTGCCATCTCTTCAATGGCAACCTCAGATTCTTCCCCACCTTGTTCGCCATTGGTGATAATGCAGTAGGAGACCGCAATGCCAGCCTCACGCCACTTAGCGATACTTCCCCCGGCTCCAAAGTCACAATCATCGGGATGGGCCACAACTACAAGAATTCGTTTGATTTCCTCATCAGCAATTGGGGTCACCTACCTATCCTAGACTTGCCACTATGGCGGCGCTTAATGAAGGGAAATTATTAGAGGGGCTAAATCCGCAGCAAGTAGCCGCTGTTACTCATAGCGGTTCCCCTCTGCTCGTAGTTGCTGGAGCCGGCTCTGGGAAAACCAGAGTATTAACTCGACGCCTTGCCTATCTGATGGCTGCAAGAGGCGTTGATCCTCATGAGATATTAGCCATTACTTTTACCAACAAAGCAGCCGGAGAGATGAAGGAACGTGTTGCTGAATTGGTGGGAAATCGCGCCAAGATAATCTGGGTTTCAACATTTCACTCAGCATCGTTAAGAATCCTTCGTCAAGAAGCCGGGAGATTGGGATTTAGATCGAGTTTCTCTATTTATGATCAAGCAGATTCCTTGCGTTTGATTACCTTGGTGATGAGAGATCTCAATCTAGACCCAAAGCGTCATAACCCAAGGGGAGTCGCATCGGTTATCTCTGGTGCTAAGAATGATTTATTGGGTCCAAGTGATTATAGAAATGCAACCCAAAACAGTTTTGAAGAGGTGGTTGCCGAGATCTATGCGATTTATCAAACTCGATTAACAAATGCCAATGCCCTGGACTTTGATGATTTGATCATGAAAACTGTAGATCTACTACAGAAGTTTCCAGAGGCTAGATCTCGCTATCGCCATCGCTTCAGGCACATTTTGGTCGATGAATATCAAGATACTAATCACGCCCAGTACATACTTATCAGGGAGCTAGTTGGAAGCGATAGGGAGGGAATCCCAGCAGCAGAGTTATCTGTAGTCGGCGATGCTGATCAATCCATCTATGGCTTTAGAGGGGCCACCATAAGAAATATCATGGCATTCGAAGAGGATTATCCCGATGCCCAAACAATCTTGCTAGAGCAGAACTATCGCTCAACGCAGAATATTTTGAGCGCGGCTAATGCGGTTATCTCACTAAATGAGGCTCGCAAAGAGAAGAATCTCTGGTCTGACGCTGGGAGCGGAGCCAAGTTGATGGGCTTTATCGGCGAGAATGAACACCATGAAGCCGAATACATAAGAGATGAGCTCTTTAGATTGCAGAGGGAAGGAATTTCAAACTTTGGCCAGAGCGCCATTTTTTATAGAACTAATGCGCAATCTCGTGTCTTTGAGGAAGTCTTCATGCGCGCCACCATTCCCTACAAAGTTGTGGGGGGAGTACGCTTTTACGAGCGCAAGGAGGTCAAGGATCTATTGGCCTATCTGCGCGTATTGGTAAATCCTGATGATGAAGTTAGTATGCGACGAATCATTAATACCCCCAAGCGTGGTCTGGGCGATAGAGCACTTGAAGCCATTGACGATCATGCAAAGGCTGAAGGAATTACTTTCTGGCAGGGCTTGAATCGAGCAAGCGCAGCTGGCCTTGGAGTAAAGGCATCGTCGGCCATAGCCGAGTTTGTGGCGATGATTACTGCTCTTCAAGTATTAGTTGAAGCAAATCGCCCTGCCGCAACAATTGCAGCCGCAGTTCTTTATCAATCGGGGCTATTGGATGAGCTTAGAGATAGCAATGATCCGCAAGATGAAGTAAGAATTGAGAATCTAGAGGAGTTAGTAGCAGTTGCCGAAGAGTATCAAGAAAGAGAAGTTGATGATGGACAAGATAACTCACTTGCTGGATTCTTAGAAGATGTAGCGCTGGTAGCAGATGCTGATGAAATTCCAGAGGGGGAGGATCATGGCGGCGTGGTTACTTTGATGACGCTACATACCGCTAAAGGCTTGGAGTTTCCTACCGTCTTTCTAACCGGGATGGAAGAAGGAATCTTTCCGCACTCACGAACCCTTGGCGATAAGAAGGAGTTAGAGGAGGAGAGGCGATTGGCATATGTTGGTCTCACTCGCGCCCGAGAGAGGCTATACCTATCAAGATCTGAATATCGCTCCTCTTGGGGAGCTCCGAATTACAACCCACCTTCAAGATTCTTAGATGAGATTCCCGATGCGCTAATTGATTGGAGTAGGAGCGAGAGTGGATATGTCTCAGCTCCTATTACTAGACGAAGGTCCGCTCCAACTGCGTTACCAAAGACTGCTATCAAGTCAACTGCATTGCAGTTAGATGTTGGCGACCGAGTAATTCATGACACATTTGGCCTTGGCACTGTGATCGCGCTCTCAGGTGAGGCAGAAAAAGCAGTGGCCACAATCAATTTTGGAAGCTATGGCGAAAAGCGATTGTTGCTCCGCTATGCCCCAGTAGATAAGTTATGACCTGTGGACCTCTTTGAATATCAAGCCCGCGATTTATTTGAGGCCAACTCAATCCCGGTATTGAAGGCTCTAGTTGCCACCACCCCGGCGCAAGCGAAGGCAGCAGCAGAGGAAATCGGTGGAAAGGTTGTCGTTAAAGCTCAGGTAAAAGTTGGTGGCCGCGGTAAAGCAGGAGGGGTAAAGCTGGCTGAAAATGGCGATGATGCTTATGCAAAGGCTGAGGCAATTCTTGGGATGGACATTAAAGGACACATCGTCAAGAAAGTGATGATTGCAGCTGCTGCTCCAATTGAAAGTGAATACTACTTAGCAATACTTCTTGATCGTTCTAATCGCTCTTTTCTAGTCATGGCCTCTGCTTCAGGTGGGATGGACATTGAAGAAGTTGCTCACAAAGCCCCAGAGAAATTGGCTAAAGTTCATGTTAATCCCGATGAAGGAATTGATGAGGCAAAAGCCCTAGAGATTGTCCGAAGAGGCGGATTTGGAAGTGATGTAGAAAAACAAGTTGCTGATGTTCTTGTAACTCTTTGGAGAACCTTTCAAAGCTCGGATGCTACCTTGGTTGAAGTAAATCCTTTGGTAAAGACCGTCGATGGAAGAGTCATCGCCCTTGATGGAAAAGTTACCCTGGATGAGAATGCTGCGTTTCGCCACCCCGATTATGAAGGCCTAATCGATCATGACGCAGCAGATCCACTTGAGGCGCTTGCCAAAGCGCGCGATCTAAATTATGTCAAGCTCAAGGGGCAAGTGGGTGTAATTGGAAATGGGGCAGGGTTAGTGATGAGCACCCTTGATGTGGTGGCCTATGCTGGTGAGAGATTTGGCGGGGTAAAGCCAGCCAATTTCCTAGACATTGGCGGGGGAGCATCGGCTGCGGTGATGGCAGATGGGCTGTCAATAATTCTTGGGGATAAGGAAGTTAAGTCAGTTCTTGTAAATGTCTTTGGCGGAATTACCTCATGTGACGCCGTGGCCAAAGGGATTGTTCAAGCTCTGGAAATATTGGGTGACAAGGCAAGTAAGCCAATCGTGGTGCGCCTTGATGGAAATAATGTCCTGGAAGGAAGAGCAATATTGAATCAGGCGAATCATCCTTTGATTGAGCAGGTCGATAGCATGGATGGAGCAGCTAGCAGGGCTGCCGAGTTGGCAGCTAGATAATGGCAATTTTTCTCACCGAAAAAACCAAGGTAATCGTTCAGGGAATCACTGGTTCTGAAGGGAGTAAACACACCAGACGGATGATCTTAAGCGGGACCAACATCGTCGGCGGGGTAACTCCCGGCAAGGGTGGTCAGGTAGTAGAGATTGAAGGCAAGAACCTTCCAGTCTTTAACTCTGTTAAGGAAGCAGTTGCGGGAACCGGTGCTGACGCCTCAGTGATCTTTGTTCCACCAAAGTTTGCCAAGAGCGCAGTAATTGATGCCATCGATGCTCATCTGCCCTTGATAGTGGTTATCACTGAGGGAATTCCAGTTCACGACACCGCTAGTTTTTATGCTCATAGCTTGAAAGTCGGAAAATCTCGGATCATCGGACCTAATTGTCCAGGCTTAATTAGCCCAGGCAAATCAAATATTGGGATCACTCCAGCAGATATCACCGGCCCTGGAAGTATTGGATTGGTTTCAAAGTCAGGAACTCTTACCTATCAGATGATGTATGAGCTACGAGATATCGGCTTTACAACTGCTATCGGCATCGGTGGAGATCCGATTGTTGGCACCACTCACACCGATTGCCTCAAAGCTTTTCAAGATGATCCAGAGACCAAGGCGATTGTGATGATTGGTGAGATTGGTGGAGATGCTGAGGAGAGAGCGGCAGCATTTATCAAAGAGCATGTCACAAAGCCGGTTGTGGGATATGTTGCAGGATTTACCGCCCCTGAGGGAAAAACGATGGGCCATGCCGGGGCGATTGTCTCTGGCTCTTCAGGAACAGCAGAGGCAAAGAAGGTAGCTCTAGAGGCAGCTGGGGTTAAGGTTGGAAGGACACCAAGTCGGACTGCAGAACTGCTGCGTGCAATCCTTAGGGGATAAGCAAGAATAGAGGGATGTTGCCACTGCTGAAAGTTGCTTTCGGCCAAGGCCTGCGCAGCATTACCATAATTCTTCTTCCGCTAGCTTTCATCTCATTAGTAACTTGGGCTACTGCCGGAAGTTCCACTGGAAATACCGCAGATCCCATGAGATTTGCAATCTGGTTTTTTCTAGTTACCCATCACATCCCACTTGATCTATCTCTCTCCAGTGAAGCTATCTCAGGGCGGTTATCTTTCTCTCCCATAGGGGCTCTGATAATTCCCTTTCTAGTGATTAAGAGCGCGCTACTTCGCATGCAGGAAAGGCTTGGAGCGGAGCGAGGAGGTGATAGGAGAGCTCAGATACTGGCACTTTGCTTTGCTTATAGTCTCATCGGAACTTTGCTCTCACAGGCATCCCTTGGAAGCACCGTTAAGGCGCCTCTCTATATTGTTTTTCCAATCCTCGTTCTTGTTTCAGGGATCTCAGGATTTATTGCAAGTAATCTATTTCCCAATCACAAACTGGAATTTCCTTGGCAGCGGGCCCTTGGATCAGCAGCACTTGCCTTGATGGCCTTAGTTGGATTCTCGGGGCTGGTATTTAGCTCCTCTCTGATTTGGCACTTTGATGCAGTTCTTGATCTAACTAGAGTTATCGAACCTGGGGTCTTTGGCGGTTTGGCATTCTTGTTCATTCAGATTCTCTATCTTCCAAATTTCTTCATTGCAACGCTGAGTTATCTTGCTGGAAGTGGGGTAGTAATTGGCGATGGAACCTGGTTGAGTCCTTTCGTCCATCGCTTAGATGAAATCCCAGCAGTGCCTCTACTTGGTGGATTGCCGAGCAGAGCACAGCCGCTATTTCTATTATCCGTTTTGATAATTGTTGGGTTAGGGATAGTGATTGGAAGATATGGAGCAAGTAAATATCAGAATCAAGTAGAGCTACGTAGATTCATTTTGGCATTTCTTGGTTTTCTTGCTGCGCTCACCCTATTTGTCGCAAGAGCCTCAAGCGGGGAGCTCTTATCGCCAAATCTGGAATCGGTTGGTCCTCATTGGTATCTAATGCCAATTGCGCTCTGCCTAGAGATTGGCCTGGGAGTGGCTATCTTTCTAAATGGGTCAAGAGCCATCTCGCGAGTGCGCAATTCTAGGCCTGCAAAATAGCGCTACCTCTTTCGAACTAGAATAGAGCCATGGCCCCAGCGAAAATATTAGATGGACGAATTGCGGCCCGAATAGTCAAGGCAGAGGTCGCTCAGGCTCTGGCAAAGCTAAAAAACAAGCCTGGTCTAGCAACCGTACTAGTGGGAGATGATGCTGGCTCACATTCATATGTCAATGGCAAACATAGAGATTGTAGTCAAGTCGGCATTAACTCAATACGTGTTGAATTGCCAGCAAGCGTGAGTCAAGCAGATTTGTTGGAAGAAGTTGATAAGTTAAATAGGTCTAAGGATTGTTCGGGCCTTATTGTGCAATTACCGCTACCAGCTCACATCGACACAAATGTAGTTCTAGGCGCTATTGATCCGGATAAAGATGCTGACGGCCTTCATCCGATCAATCTAGGCAAGCTAGCGCTTTCCCAAGCTGGAGTAGTTCCCTGCACACCTGGCGCCATTGTTGAGCTGCTCAAGAGAAATCAGATTTCTCTTGAGGGCAAAGAAGTTGTGATTATTGGTCGGGGCACCACAGTCGGTAGGCCCTTGAGTCTTTTGCTTTCTAGTAAGGGCATTGATGCTACAGTCACTCTGCTTCATAGCAAGAGCAGTGATATCAAGTCCCATACTAGACGAGCCGATATTCTTATTGCTGCCCTGGGACGTGCGCACTTTCTTACCTCGGATATGGTTAAGCAAGGCGTTGTGGCAGTCGATGTTGGAATCACTAGAAATGCATCGAGGCTGGTTGGCGATATTGACCCAGGGGTAAGCAAAGTCGCTAGCGCTATTGCTCCAATGCCAGGTGGTGTGGGGCCGATGACTCGAGCGCTGTTGTTGTCCAATCTATTAATGCTTCACAAGGAATGAGAAGGAGTGAACATCAAGCGACTTTCCTATGCCCTAGCACTTTGCGGGGTATTAACCGGAGCTCTGCTCTCGGTGCGAATCGGGGCGCTGATTATTGCTGCAGGCATTATTCTCTTTCTAAGCCCAGATGTCGGCTCAATGCGACCATCGCAGAAAGTGATTCCCATCGCCTTGGTAATAGCGCTGATCGCTATCGCATTGGCGCTCCCTAGAGGATAGAAGGTAAGTTTCGCGCCATGAGTAGATCCGGGAAAATCACTGTGATTGGCGCTGGTTTCTATGGTTCAACAACGGCTTTGCGCCTTGCCGAATACGACATTTTTGAGAGCGTCGTCTTGACTGACATCTTGGAAGGAAAGCCTGAAGGCTTGGCTCTAGATATTAATCAATCAAGGTCGATTGAAGGATTTGAGAGCAAAGTAATTGGAGCTACAACCACTGCAGATGGCAAAGGATATGAAGCCACCGCAGGATCTGACGTTGTAATAATTAGTGCAGGACTTCCCAGAAAACCTGGAATGTCTCGAATGGATCTGATTGGAGTCAATGCTGGAATCGTTAGAGGGGTTGCAGAGAATATTGCTAGGCATTCACCAGATGCCGTTGTTATTGTGGTTTCTAATCCACTTGATGAGATGACTGCTCTTGCACAGATTGCAACCAAGTTTCCCTATCAGAAAGTGATGGGCCAAGCTGGAATGCTTGATACCGCTAGATTCACTCACTTTGTGGCAGAAAAACTTAAGGTTCCAGTTGCATCAGTTAAGACTCTAACTCTAGGAAGCCATGGAGAAACTATGGTGCCGATTCCAAGTCGCTGCACGGTAAATGGTGCGCCACTTTCTGAGAAGTTAAGCGAGAGTGAGATACAGGAGCTGGTAACACGCACCCGAAATGGTGGAGCAGAAGTCGTGGCTCTTCTTAAGACTGGCTCTGCTTATTACGCTCCATCGGCTGCTGCGGCACGAATGGCTAGAGCGGTGATCCAAGATTCTGGTGAAGTTATGCCGGTCTGTGCATGGGTTGATGGTCAGTACGCAATCTCTGGAGTGTATCTCGGAGTTGAAGCTCAAATTGGTAGCGGTGGAATTACCAGAGTCATTGAAAGTAATTTGACTGCAAGTGAATTAGCAGAGCTAAGAGTTGCCGCTGAGGCAGTTCGTGCCAAGCAGGCAGATGTAAAAGATCTATAAGCAGAGAAAACCAAGAGAGGCAGATAGATGAGCAAGATAAGGGTGCAAGGCAGCGTCGTTGAACTCGATGGCGATGAGATGACACGAATCATCTGGGACTTCATTAAGAAGCAGTTGATCTTGCCTTATCTTGATGTCAACTTGGAGTACTACGATCTAGGCATTCAGCACCGCGATGCCACCGATGATCAAGTAACTATCGACAGCGCCAAAGCCATCCAGAAGCATGGAGTTGGCGTTAAGTGCGCCACCATCACCCCTGATGAGGCTAGGGTCAGAGAGTTTTCTTTGAAGAAGATGTGGAAATCTCCAAACGGAACTATTAGAAATATCTTAGGTGGGGTAATTTTCCGTGAGCCGATTATCATTAAGAACGTTCCAAGGCTTGTTCCACATTGGAGCAAACCTATTGTTATTGGACGTCATGCGTATGGGGATCAATACCGTGCAACTGACTTTAGGGTCCCAGGAGCTGGAAAGCTCACCGTAACTTTCACCCCAGAAGACGGCTCTGCTCCTATGGAGTTTAATGTCTTTGATTTCCCATCATCAGGCGTGGCTATGACGATGTATAACCTAGATGACTCAATCCGTGATTTTGCTAGAGCCTCGTTTAATTATGGAATTGCTCGAAAGTATCCGGTTTATTTATCAACCAAGAACACCATTTTGAAAACTTACGACGGAAGATTCAAGGATATCTTCGCGGAAGTCTTTGAAAGGGAATTCAAGTCAGAGTTCGAAAAACTTGGCCTAGCTTATGACCATCGTTTAATTGATGACATGGTGGCAACCTCACTTCGTTGGGAGGGCGGCTATATCTGGGCTTGTAAGAACTATGACGGAGATGTGCAATCAGATACCGTTGCACAGGGGTATGGCTCACTTGGACTTATGACCTCAGTGCTGATGTCACCAGATGGCAGAATTGTGGAAGCAGAAGCTGCTCATGGCACAGTCACTCGCCATTACCGCGATCATCAAGCCGGAAAGCCAACCTCAACAAATCCAATCGCATCAATCTTTGCTTGGACGCAAGGGCTGCAACACCGCGCAAAACTTGACAACACCCCAGAACTTGCAAAGTTTGCTAGCTCACTTGAGCGAGTCTGCATTCAAACTGTTGAAAGCGGGAAGATGACTAAAGATCTTGCGCTTCTTATTAGTAGCGATGCCCCATGGCTAAACACTCAAGAGTTTCTGGCAGCGATTGATGAGAATCTACAGAGAGAGATGAAGTAGAGAATTAGGTAAGAGAGAAAGCCCCCAACTTCGGGGGCCTTACTCAATGCTCTTCAATTAGTCAATACGCTTGCCATCTGTAGTGCTAAATAGATGGACAACACCACCCTTTGCTGTGACAGAAACTGTCTGCCCTGGCCTTGGTGGGCTCATTGGATCCCAACGAAGAATTAATTGAGCTACCTCAGCGCTGGCGTTGGCAAACTTAACATTTGAATCAGCTGGCCTGCCGTAAACGAAAGCATCGGCGCCCAACTCTTCAACGACTTCGACTACAACATCAAAGCCCACGCTTGATGCGCTAAATCCCTCTGGGCGGATTCCAACAGTTACAGAGGAACCTGCAGATGATGGAACATCAATGTCGAGGCCACCAAGTTTTGCTTTCCCACCTGATACTGGAGCGGTCAGTAAGTTCATAGCAGGCGATCCAATGAAGCCAGCCACGAAAATATTTGCTGGCTTGTCGTAGAGATTCCTTGGAGTATCAACTTGCTGTAGTAGCCCATCTTTGAGGACCGCTACCCGATCACCCATGGTCATAGCCTCTACCTGGTCATGTGTGACATAGACAGTGGTGATTCCTAGGCGGCGTTGTAGCGCAGCAATTTGGGTGCGAGTTGCAACACGCAGTTTGGCATCTAGGTTTGAAAGCGGCTCGTCCATCAAGAAGACCTTTGGTTCGCGAACAATTGCGCGTCCCATAGCAACTCTTTGGCGCTGACCACCAGAAAGAGCTTTTGGTTTGCGATCAAGGTATGGCTCAAGATCTAGTAACTTGGCAGCATCTAGAACGCGACGTCGGCGCTCCTCTTTAGCAACGCCGGCAATCTTTAGAGCAAAGCCCATATTTTCAGCAACTGACATATGGGGATATAGCGCATATGACTGGAAGACCATTGCGATATCTCGATCCTTGGGGGCGACATTTGTTACTTCGCGATCGCCGATATAAATAGCGCCGGTATCAATTTCCTCTAGGCCAGCAAGCATGCGAAGCGATGTTGATTTTCCGCAACCAGAAGGTCCTACTAAGACCAAAAACTCACCGTCATTGACGGTGAGACTCAGCTTATCTACTGCAGGAGCGTGGGTTCCGGGATAGATGCGTGATGCATCTTTGAATACGACTGATGCCACTTTTCTTATCTCTCTTCCTTCTCCGGGCAGGTACGTGCCCGACGATCCGTTGGATGAAGCAAGGCCACTTTCGGGGCTGGGGGAAGGGTAGCGGTGAGTTGAGCGTGGGCAAAAGGGGGGGATCAGCCTTGATTTAGCCTCAAGGCCCCCTGGTCTTATACCCTAGAGCCCTGATGGACCCTGGTGGTGCTACCCCTTTTAGCCTTCAAGACCTTGCCTTAGATATCTCAGTCGTAGCCCTATTTATCGCCCTTGGGGCGCTCTTTGTTGCTGCTGAAATTGCCCTGATCTCACTGAGGGAAGGTCAGTTAAAGGCCCTTGTCGAAAAGGGTAAGCGCGGGGCCAAGGTGGCCGATCTGGCCTCCCACCCCAACCGCTTTCTAGCAGCTGTCCAAGTCGGAGTGACCTTCAGTGGATTCCTCTCAGCAGCATTTGGCGCAGACCGCCTCGGTGATTACTTAATTCCTGCGCTAGAGGATGCCGGTTTGAGCGCCTCAATTAGTGAGGCTATCTCCCTAGTGGGCTTGACTCTCGTGATTGCTTATTTCTCTCTAGTCTTTGGTGAGTTGGTACCAAAGCGAGTGGCTCTTCACTCCAGCGAGAGAATTGCGCTCTTTGCAGTGACTCCAGTATCTATCACTGCGCGCCTATTTCGTCCTTTGATTTGGCTGCTTTCACATTCATCTGATTTAGTCTTGAAGTTGTTTGGCATTGACCCCAAGGCATCTCGTGAAGATATATCAGAGGAAGAGCTTGTAGATATGGTTACTGGGCATAAGGCGCTAAGTGAGGAAGAGCGCGACATTGTTGAAGAAGTTTTTAATGCTAGCGAGCGTCTAGTGCATGAGGTTATGGTGCCAAGAACTGAAGTAGATTTCCTTGAAGCCAATTCGTTAGTTGGTGATGCCATAATTACTGCCGTCGAAAAGGCTCATTCTCGATATCCGGTGGTGCGGGGAAGCAGTGATGAAGTTATTGGTTTTGTCCATGTAAGAGATTTACTTGACCCCGGACATTCAGGCAAGGGCACACCGATCATGAACTTGGTGCGCAGCATCATGTTCTTGCCTGGAACCAAAGGAGTTCTGCCAGCACTCTCCGAGATGCGATCTGCCCGACAGCAGATCGCAATAGTTCTTGATGAATATGGTGGAACTGATGGAATTGTTACTTTAGAAGACCTGGTTGAGACCTTAATTGGCGATGTTCACGATGAATATGACGATCATGATGTTGAGGTTTCAAGCCAGAGCCGCACCGGCGATTATGAAATGGATGCTCTGATATCACTTGAGGATCTGCATGAGCAGACGGGCATTGAAATCCCAGAGGGACCCTATGAGACTCTGAGTGGATATGTGATGCATGAGCTGGGGAGGATCCCGCAGCTCTATGATGTCATCCATCTAGCGGGGATTAGGCTGACGGTTCTGAGTTTAGAGGGCAAACGCGTCGGGACTGTCTTAATCTCAAAATTACATTCTCAAGATAGAAATTGAGAAGATAGGGCCATGAAGCGCGTCTTATCTGGGATTCAACCCACAGCAGACTCTTTCCATCTGGGCAATTACCTAGGTGCCATCAAGCAATGGGTTGACCTACAAAGCGACAACGATGCTTTTTATTGCATTGTTGATCTTCACGCCCTAACGGTTGGAACCGAACCTCAAGTCTTAAGAAAGCGAACCCTACTTGCAGCAGCGCAATTAATTGCGCTAGGCCTTGATCCTGATAGGTGCACGCTTTTCATCCAATCTCACGTGCCAGAACATACTCAACTAGGCTGGGTTCTTGAGTGCATGGCTGGCTTTGGTGAAGCAGCTCGGATGACGCAATTTAAAGATAAATCACAGAAGAGTGGAGCGGATCGAACGGTAGTTGGTGTATTCACCTACCCAATCCTTCAAGCGGCTGACATCATGCTTTATCAAGCAAATAGAGTCCCAGTGGGTGAGGATCAAAGACAGCATATTGAGCTGACCCGTGATCTAGGACGGAGATTTAACTCAAGATATGGGCAGACTTTCACCATTCCAGAGGCACATATCATCAAATCTGCAGCGAAAATTAACGACCTGCAAGATCCCAAGGCAAAGATGAGTAAGTCATCAGCATCAAGTGCGGGAGTAATTGATATCTTGGATTCTGCAGATGTAAATGTGAAGAAGATAAAGAGCGCAGTGACTGATACTGGCAAGGAAGTTAGCTTTAATGAGAGAGAAAAACCTGGGATATCAAACCTCTTGACCATCCACTCAGCTCTTAGCAAGAGGGCTATTCCTGATATTGAAAATGAATTTGCCGGAAAGGGCTATGGCGACTTCAAATCAGCTGTTGCTGAGGTGGTTAGCTCATACTTTGCTCCAGTAAAGAAGCGCACCGAGGAGCTCTTATCTGATGAAGGCCCACTGCTTAGACTATTGGAGCAGGGCAGGGACAAGGCCAGAGGTGTTGCCTCAGAGACCTTAGCAAAGACATATTCAGCCTTGGGATTGGTGCCAAGCTCTTTCAAGGGCAAGTAAGTTATGAGATCAAAGGCGCTTCTCATGGCGCTCGTCATTTCTCTATTCTCATCATCAACTCCTGCGATTGCTTCCGAGCCAAAGGTGGCTGTTGCCTATGACATTGGATTTCTTGGAGATAACTCCTTTAATGACGCTGTTCATGTCGCACTCAAGGCTGCGAAGAATAAGTATGGACTCGTTGAACCTTTTGTTCGAGAAGTGCCGACAAATGGAACTGCTGTAGATCGCCTTACACGCCTGCGCTTTCTGGCAAAGAGTGGTTACACCCTAATAATTGCAGTCGGGCCGGGTTATAGAGAGACGGTTGCAAGAGTTTCAAAGGAATACACCGAGACGCAATTTGCGATAATTAATGATAAATCTATTCCTCAATTGAATGTGTCAAATATTCATTTTAGAGAAGATCATGGCGCATACCTAGCAGGGGTAGCAGCGGCAAATCTTTCAAAGCGCAAGTCAATTGCATTTATCGGAAGCGAGCCTGAATTATTTGCAAGTTTCTACCAAGGAGCACAGGCTAATTTTCCAAAGGTGAAAATAAAGAACATTTCCTATCCAGATACCATCGAGGCGCTACGAAGTCAGCTAAACGGTATTGATATTGCCTACTCAACCTGGGACGGTGATCCTTCAGTCATGACTGTTATCAGCGAGAGTTTTGCCGGAAAGATTAGATTAATCGCAGAGACCCCAGATCAATACTTTGCTCAACTCTTACAATCGAAAGCAATTGTGGTGGCAATGGTTTCCAAGCAGTTGACCAAGCCAATAGCGCAACTTGTATCGGCAGCTCTTGAATCTCGGGCAGTTATTGATGTCATTGATGAAGCTGAAGGAATCTACGGCCGAGAATATGGCGCCGCTAATGGGGGAGTGGGCATCACTTTCAACGTCCCAACGGGCAACACTCTAAAGAGTGCAATCAAGCGGGCTCTCCTTCAACTGAAGCGGGGATAACTACCACCCTGGATGAGCGCTCTTGCCGCCATCGAAATCTATGATACTTCCAGTGGCAAAATCAAAAGTTTCACTAGTTAGCGCGAGAGCAAGGTTTGCAACTTCCTCGGCATTTCCAATACGTCCAACCGGGACAGTATTTGTCCACGATGTAAATCCTTCCGGCCATCTATTCTCTAGTTGGTTATCTCCAATAAGACCTAATCTGATTCCATTTATTCGCATTGGAGCTAGCGATAGGGCCAGTGAGCGGGTAGCTGACTCTAGGGCTGACTTTGAGGCCCCATAGATTTCATGACCTGATCTAGTATTCAAAGCTTCGATTGATGAAATATTGATAGCTAATCTAGCGCCCTTGGTTTTGGCGGCAAGAATTATTTCAATCGGGGATAGTAGATTTATTTGAAAGATCTCTTGGGCCCTATTCGATGAATAATCCTCAAGATTCAGAACTGATTGATCGGCGGCATTATTTATTACGCAATCCATTGCGCCAATCTGCTCTACAAGCTCGGTGCCACTTGAAGCTTTGGATAAATCTCTCTTTATTACTTCAATGCCATCGATACCTTTGGAGCTATTTACCTGACCAAAGACTTTCCATCCTGCAGAAACGAAAGTTTTGCAAAGAGCCGACCCAACTAATCCGCCAGCGCCTGTGATTAGAATCGATTGTTGATTATTCATGAAATAACTCCGGTAGGTCGGAAATGTCTGGATATTGAGAGACTAACTCATCTCTACTGGCTAATTCCATAGTTGAAAAAGCTGGGGCCAGAAAGCAGCTAACCAGCGAGTAAGACCTAGAACTCTCTGCAGCCATCCAAGTATTAGCTGGCACTCGGTAGTGGCGAGTATTTCCTTCGCGCTCTAGTCGATGAGTCATTAGATGGCCCTTTTCAATGGTGTGGAGGAGGAGAGGATCTCCAGACAGGTGGAGCCAGAGCTCTGCTTGAGGCAGGCGATGCCATGCTGAAAAGTCAGGGGAAATCACCATGAAATAGATGGCATTACTCAATTCATCTCGATAAATCCTTGAATACAAGCCCCCTTCGCCTTCAAGGGGCTGTAAATCAAGTCTTGCTATCAACTCGTCCTTATCCATGAAATTCCTTACGCAAGGTCTGCATAGCAGCCTCTACCTCTTTAGATAATTGGCAGAAAGCGATTAGCGTTGATTTACCATTGGCTATAACCTGTTTTCCGTCCACCCAAACATCACTAATGTCGCCACGCCCTGCTGCGAAGACTAGCTGAGCGAATGTGTCATGGAGTGGAATTAGGTGAGCTTTATTCAGCTCTATTGATATCAAATCTGCGCTCTTGCCCACTTCAATGCTTCCAATTGAACTCTCAAGTCCTAGCGCTCTTGCTGCCTCGATTGTGGCCATTCGGAATATCTGATTTGCTCTTAAGTTTTCAGGGCCATTGCTCTGGGCATATAAGTTGGCAGCCATTCTTATTACCGCCCACATATCTAGATCATTACTTGATGAGCAACCATCAGTGCCGAGTGCAACACAGAGCTTGCTATCCCGATATTTCTTGATATCGGCAATTCCGCTTCCTAATTTGAGATTGCTTCCTGGGCAATGTGCCACGGCAGCACCTGCTCCAACCAGTGATTCAATATCCTCATCTGATAGGTGAACGCCATGGCCCAACAAAGTATGAGACTCTAAGATGCCAGTCTCTTTGAGTATTGCAGTTGGAGATTTTCCAAATCGCTTCTGAACATCATCATTCTCTCTTAAATTCTCAGAGACATGAATGCTTATTGATGCCCCAATCTCTTTCGCTAATTTTCCAATTTCAACTAGGTGATCTGGTGAGACGGTGTAGGTGGAATGGGGCATCAGATATGCTGGAACATCTGGTCCGCCAACTTCTTGTAAGACTTGCTGCCATTTCTTTGCTATCTCCAATCTCATCTCCCAGCCAAGACCATCAAGACCGGTAAAATCAAAGAAAAGCGGCCCAGTGATATGGCGAATTCCAGTACTTGCTGCTCCCTTATGGGCCGCATCTGGGTAGAGATACATATCAAGGGTGGTTGTAGTTCCCGCAAGCAAAGATTCCAAGGCTCCAAGTTGGCTTCCCAAGGCAACGTTCCTTGGGTTCATGATCAAGCTCTCAGCTGCCCAGACTCTTTCTAGGAATCCTTGAAGGCTTACCCCTTCAGCCCAGCCACGAAGCAAGGACATTGCTAGATGGGTATGAGTGTTGATTAATCCTGGTGCAATCAGTTTGCCTTTAGCGTCATAGGTTGTAGCGCCTTTCAATGTCCTTGCACTTTGAATCGCAACAATCTTCTTATCTAAAATTCCAATAGCGTAATCCCTCAGAACTCTATCTTGGCTATCCGAGGTAACAACATATGTTGCATTATCAATTACTAAATCAAGGTTATTCACTTTGAGCCAAAACCTTTAGTGCGCCCTCAATAACTGCTAAGGCTTTAGACTTACCAGAATCAAGGGCTCTATTTATCTCATCCATAGCTATTTCACTCTCACCTAGTCCTGCAGCAGGATTTACAACAAGAGCTAGGCTGGCATAGGCAATACCTATCTCCCTTGCCAAGCTCACTTCAGGACATCCCGTCATTCCAACTACTGTTGCCCCGGCAAGACTGGCAAGGCGAATCTCTGAGGGAGTTTCAAATCTAGGTCCATTAAATCCAGCATAGATTCCATTCTCATGAAGCAAAATTCCTAAGGCCTTAGCGCTTTGGCGAAGAGCACCCTGTATTTTTGGATCATAGGCGCGAGTCAGGTCAACATGTTGGACTCCAGGCTTAGATCCATCCGAGAAGGTGTGTTCTCGCCCAGAGGTGAAGTCAACAAAGTCATCAATTAGCGATAGGTCACCAGGTGCAAGTCTTGGATCGATTCCTCCAACAACATTAATTGAAATTATCTCCTCAACGCCCAAGTCCTTCATCGCCTTGATATTGGCTCGATAATTGATTAGATGAGGCGGGATGCTATGGCCGCTGCCATGGCGAGTCAGGAATACTAGGTTCACACCGTTCCAAGTACCGCTTTTGACTGATGCCTCTCCATAGTTGGTATCTATCTCTTTGGCTACACCATCCTTTAGAGCAGGCAGGTCATAAAAACCAGTTCCAGCAATTAATCCAATCGACTTTGGCATCGAATCAGGATGCCAGGCCGGCCATCAATCGGCCGATGGTATTTCTATCTGCCTCTTTAGAACCAAATGTAGCAACGATCTTGCCATTAGAGATGACTGCGATTCTGTCAGCCAGTGAGAGGATCTCATCTAGCTCTGCTGAAACCAAGAGAACGGCAGCCCCAGCATCGCGAGCAGAAATTAGTTGATTGTGGATAAATTCAATTGATCCCACATCAATTCCTCTTGTGGGTTGAGATGCAACAACTACATCTAGTTGCTGACTTAGTTCTCGGGCAACGACAACCTTCTGCTTATTTCCGCCAGATAGTGAGTCTGCAGATAGAGAAGCGTTTGGAGCCCTGATATCAAATTTCTCAACAAGGGCCTCGCCATTATTGGCAACTTTTTCTAGATTTCTAATCCAACCATTGGCAAAAGGTGCCTGATCAAATCTATTCAAAACCAAATTATCGGCAATTGAATAAGAAGTTACTAGCCCATGCTTCTCTCGGTCTTCAGGAATATGAGATACCCCTGCCAAGTGTGCTGCTCTAGGACTTAGATTTGGAATCACTTGGCCTTTGACCATTACCTCTCCGCTTGAGCGAGGACGCATGCTACAAATTGCTTCAACTAACTCTCTCTGGCCATTTCCCTCAACACCTGCAATACCCAAGATTTCACCAGCATGAACTTCAAGGGATAAATCCCTAACTGCTTCGAGTTTTCTGTCATCAATAACCTTAAGATTCCTAACGGCAAGAAGGACCTCTTTGGGCTTGCCTGGGCCCTTTTCCACTCGGAGGACAACCTCACGGCCTACCATCATCTGAGCTAGCTTGGATTCACTACTTTCCTTTGGAGTGGTAGTTCCCATTAGCTTCCCATCGCGCAGAACAGCGATTCGATCGGCAACGGCCATGACCTCACGTAATTTATGGGTGATAAATAGGATCCCAACCCCACGCTTGGCAAGATTTCTTAGAACTTCAAGTAGTTCATCGGTTTCTTGAGGAGTTAGAACTGCAGTTGGTTCATCCAGAATCAGCAACTTAACATCGCGTCTAAGGGCTTTCAGAATCTCAACTCTTTGAGCCATTCCCACCGGAAGATCTTCGATGATGGCATCGGGATCAACCTCAAGGCCGTATTTTTCTGAAAGACTCAAGACTTCAGCTCTTGCTCGCTTGATGTTTAGAACGCCAAATCTCTTTGGTTCATCTCCTAGAATTAGGTTCTCAGTAACGCTCATCACGGGAACTAGTTGAAAATGCTGATGCACCATCCCTACGCCACGGGCGATTGCTGCTGCCGTGTCACTACTTTCCATGACAATGCCATCAATTTTTATGGTGCCAGAATCCGGCCTTACTAGACCAAAGACCGCCTTAACCAAAGTTGATTTCCCAGCGCCATTTTCACCAAGAAGAGCCAGAATCTCGCCCCCTTTAACAGTTAGCGAGATATTCTCATTGGCAATTACTGCACCAAACCTCTTGCTGACACCCTCAATTTCTAGAAGAGTGTTCATGACTTCTCCTTCTCATATGCAATGCCCTCAGCAGCAGGAGGGCGAACCTTTCCGGCAGAGATAGCCAGGACGAGAATTGTTAAGATATAGGGAAGCATGGTTATGAATTGTGGAGGAATTTCTACTACCTCATCAATCATTAATTGATTAGTGACAGCTTGAGTCAATCCAAAAAACAGCGCGGCAGCAAGTGCTCCAAGTGGATTCCATCTACCAAAGATCATGATGGCAAGGGCGGTAAAGCCTTTTCCTGCGGTAAATCCTCGCTCAAATATTCCTACTGCTTCAAGAGCTAGATAAGAACCAGCAAGCCCACCTACTGCTCCAGCAATAGTTACATTCATATAGCGCAGTCTTGTGACCGAGACTCCTGCAGTATCAGCACTTGCTGGTTGTTCACCAACCGCTCGAGAGCGTAATCCCCATGAGGTCTTATAGAGCGCAAACCAGAGAGCCAGGATAAAGAGGATTCCGAAGTAGGTAATCGGTCCATGGAATGAAAGGACTGGACCAAGTATGGGCCAGGCTCCAACCACTGGAAGATCAATGGGGTGGAGCGTTGCGGGGATTGAGTAGTTTTGGCGGTAGTAAAAGGAAGTGATGCCGGCTGCCAAAATATTGATAATCACCCCAGCAATAATCTGATTCATCTTCCAACTAACTGCCATGAGGGCCAGGAGCAGCCCCATCATCGCACCGGTGAAGACGCCAACAAACATCCCTTGAACTGTATCTTTCATGATCGCCCCTGCAAAGAAGGCAGTAAATGCTGAGAATAACATCGTTCCTTCAATGCCGATGTTTACAACTCCAGTCCGCTCACACATCACACCGACCATTGCGGCAAGGGCTAAGGGGAGTGCAAATTGAATTGCGGTGTAGAGAACTGAAGTGGCTACCAATCCATCCTTACGATAGAAATATGTAAAGACTACAAGGAATGCAAGAGTTATATAGTGACTAGTGCGAAGTTTCATTAATTGCTCCATCCACTCGTCATAGCTACACTCTCTTTGCGATTCTTAAAGAATTTCGCAAGTAATGGTGCAGTGACAAAGAACAAAATCATTGCTAGAAGTAGGTCAACTAACTCAGGGGCCGCTCCTGCCTCAAATTGCACAGTCGAAGCACTTGCTCTCATTCCACCAATGAGAATTGCAGCAGGGATAACTCCAAGCGGATTAGCTCTTCCAAGAAAGGCCACGGTAATTCCATCAAATCCGAGGCCGGCGTTAAAAGCTGGCTCAAATCTTCCAACAATGCTTAAGGTTTCTACTGCTCCAGCAACGCCAGCCACGGCTCCGCCAATTAGCATGCTTAACATGACGGTTTTCTTTACCGAGATTCCGGCATACCAGCCAGCATTCTTATTTCTTCCAATCGTTTCAATACTAAAACCAGTGGTGGTATTTTTCATGATCCACCAGAGCGTGATGGACAGGCCGATAGCTAGAAAGAATCCCAATGGTAGGCCCAATAAGTCCGGCATCTGGGCTGAATCTTGAATCTTTGGCGTTCTAGTAAGCGGCTGATCAGGCTCTTTAAAAGGGTTGCTAGTTAGATAATCAGAAAGAGCGATGACGATGCTATTTAACATGATGGTTGTAATAACTTCGTGAACTCCGCGGTAGGCCTTTAGCACTCCTGCGACTAGCGCCACGAGGGCGCCAAAAAACGCGCCAAAAATCAGAGCTAGTGGGACATGAACCAGAGCAGGCAGGCCAACGAAGGTATATCCAGCCCATGCAGAGGCCAGGGCGCCAGAGATTAATTGGCCTTGAGCCCCGATATTGAATAATCCTGCTCTAAGGCATATCGCTACTGCCAAGCCACTAAGGATCAAAGGAGTGGCTTTGGCAAGAGTGATTGCGATTCCATCAAAGGAACCAAAGGCAGTGGTGAATAAGACTTCATAAGCCAGAAGGGGATTTATCCCTTGAACAAGAACTAAGATGCCACCAAATTCCAAAGCGACAACAATTGATAATAGCGGAACTAGAATAGGGCTGAAATCAAGTTTTCTACCTTGCTTAGCATCCACAACCTACTCCGATGATCTTCGAATTGAGTCACTCTTCTGACCTAAAGGGAGATACGCCCCTTCTAGAATTAAAGGCGTATCTCCCTCTCTTCATAGCCTTATTCAAGTCTTAGAGCTTAACTCCGGTCTTAACGGTTCCATTTAGAACCTTTGGAGTGATTGCCTTCAACTTAGCCTGATAAGCAGCAGGAACTTTCTTTGCGAAATCATGCAGAGGAGCCAGTCCAACAGCTCCAAAATAGTTTCCGCCGTTAGAGCTTCCATCAACGATGGAGGCGATAACCGCAGCAACGCCCTTATCAATCAACTTCATTGCTGAAGTGACAAGGCAAGGACGAGCCTCAGGAACTGTTCCCCATTGATCGCTATCAACGCCGATGCAATATGCACCCTTCTTCTTGGCAACGCGAAGTAGGGCACCGTTTCCAGTGTTTCCGCCTGCGCCGAAGATGACGTCATAACCCTGGGAGAGAAGCTGCTGAGCAGTTGTTCCACCCCATGCTGGGTCATTAAATGCGTTATCTGGAGCGTGATAGATCAATTTGGAAGCCGGATACTTCTTGCCGAGTTCCTTGGCAGCATATGCAACGCCGTTGCGGTATCCCTCTCCGAAGTAACGAACTGGTGGAACAAGGTCAGTTCCAAGAACTGCACCAGTCTTACCAGTCTTTGTTAGGTGTCCAGCTAGATATCCTGCAAGGAAGCCGGCCTTATCTTCTGGGAAAACTAGGCCAGTTAGATTAGGAATCGTAGCTCCCTGGAATTGATCTACTCCAATGAACTTAATCTTTGGGTAGTCAGCAGCAGCTTTAGTCATGGCCTCTGCCATGAGGAAGCCAACGCCGATAATTACATTGTATTTCTTGCTTGCAAACTGGCCGATATTTGTGCCATAGTCTTTTGGATCTGTGGTTTCAATGTACTTAGCGAAACCACCATTGACTTTTGCCGCTAACTTTGCACCAGTCCAAGCAGATTGGTTAAATGATTTGTCATCAACTTTTCCAGTATCAGTCACCAGGCCGATGCAGAAAAGTTTTCCGGTACCGCAATCACTTTCCGATGCTGCTTTGGAGGGGGCCGCAAAGCCTAGAGCTGTAAGTGCTACTACAGCCGCTACAGATATCACGCGCTTAATCATGAATCTCCTCTCAAAGATCTCTGGCATTGAGGTATGCCCGAGGGTAAATCGATCGATTACCAGTGGGGAAATAGATTCCTTTTTGTGACTATTTCAGGGAGGCTCACTGATACGGGGAATCCTATCCATGCCAGATTTCAAGGAGAAATACTGGCCTATGCCAAATGCGCCGTGTCACATCACATTTCTGTGACTTATTTCCATTTTCGGCCATAACTCTGGTTCCCAAGTATCAACTCTGGCTTTAGACTGCTTAGGTGAGAACCATTGATTTTCTCCAAGAAGGCGATGGGGCGATCATATTGATTGATCAACGCCTTCTGCCCCATGAGAAGAAAGTCTTGACCATAAGAACCCATCAGGAGTTAATTGAGGCAATCCAAACCTTGGCTGTTCGCGGAGCGCCCGCCCTGGGAGTTGCTGGAGCTTTAGGGGTGGCCCTGATCGCCCTTAGAAGTGAGCAAAAGAGGTGGAGCAAAGTAAAGGTAGGTGAGGCAATTGCAGATCTAAGAGCTGCTCGCCCAACTGCGGTCAATCTGGCTTGGGGGGTTGATCAAGTTACTCCGCTTTTGCCTCAAGGTTCTGCCGCTGTTTTGAAATCAGCTTTAGCCATTAGCCAAGCAGATGGCCTAGCAAATAGAGCGATGGGCAAACGGGGGGCTGCCTATCTGTTGGAAAAGTGTGGAAGAAAGAAACTTCGAATTCTTACCCATTGCAACACCGGATCTTTGGCAACTAGTGATTGGGGAACGGCCCTTGGAGTAATCCGAGAATTAGGTGAGCAGGGATATGTCCAAGAAGTTCTTGCCGATGAGACCCGCCCTCTCTTGCAAGGCTCTCGATTAACTGCTTGGGAGTTAAGTGAGGCAGGCATTGAATATCGGATCCTTCCTGATGGGGCTGCAGCTAGCGCGCTCTTTTCAGGTCTAGTTGATGCGGTATTGATTGGAGCAGATCGCATCGCCAGAAATGGTGATAGCGCCAACAAGATAGGATCACTCGGAGTAGCGATTGCTGCTAAAGAATGTGGTGTTCCATTTCTAGTAGTCGCTCCAGAGTCAACAATTGATAGATCACTTGCCAGCGGAGAAGAGATAGAGATTGAATTTAGAGCAGATAGCGAGGTCACTCACTTTGCTGGAAAGAGCGTTGCCCCTCTTGGGGCAAGGAGCTATAACCCAGCATTTGATGTGACTTTAGCTAGATATATCACCGCTATTGTTACTGAGAAGTGCGTTTATGAGATTAGCAAAGGGGAGAGGCTGTGAAGTATCCAGATTTGGAGGAATTGGTAACTCGTTCCAAGTTAATTGGAGCTGATCAGTCACTCGTGGTCTACGGTGGTGGGAACACCTCTGCCAAGGGTGAGATAACTGACTATCTGGGTCGCAATCGTTCTGTCCTATGGGTCAAGGGCTCAGGGGCAGACATGCAGTATGGAGAGGCCGTTGATTACCCCGCCTTATATCTTGATGAGTTATCAGCCCTTAAGTCTCGAGGCGATCTAGATGATGACACGATGGTCGATTTTGTCACCAGAGCTCTAGTTGATCCCAGTGCGCGTCGCCCCTCAATTGAAACTTTGCTACATGCTTTCCTTCCTGCCAAGCATATAGACCATGTTCATGCAGATGCCATCTGTGCACTGACTAATCATGAAGATGGCGTAGATGCCGTTGGTGATGCACTCGGTGAAGGCTTTGCTTATGTTGAGTGGATTAGACCGGGATTTAGATTATCCAAACTTGTCAGTGAATTAAAGGACTATCAAGGGGTAGTGCTGGCTCATCACGGTCTAATTGTTTGGGACGATGATAGCCAGAGGTGCTATGAAAAGACCCTTGAGGCAGTTGGTAAGGCCAATGATTTCTTGGAAACTCTAAAGAGTAAGCCAAAAGCAGAATTTGTCCATCAAGATCTAGGCCAAGAGCAAATTCGAGAACTTTTGCTTCATCTACGCGGAAAGATTGGGAAGAAACAAGTATTGCGAGTTGATAGAAGACTTCGAGAGATTTCAGATCGACAAGACTTAGATAAAGTCGTTGCAGCCGGGGCGGCTAGCGCTGACCATATGCTACGAATCAGACCTTGGTCTTGCATCTTGACTCCAGATAAGGTGGATACTGCCGTTGATTCCTATAGAGCACGGTATGAAGCATATTTTGAAGCGAACAAATCTTCACTGCCGCAGGGTTATTCCAGTCACGGAAGTGATCCAAGGGTATTTCTGACTCCAGGGATTGGGATGATTGGTGCGGGAGCTTCAATTAGTGAGACAAATATGTTGGCAGACATTGCCTTCCACACCCATAGCGTCGGCTCAAAGGTAGTGGATTCTTTTCCAAGACCTAGAACTCTGCCTGATAGTGAAATATTCGGTTTCGACTACTGGCCCATGGAACTCTACAAACTAAAACTCAAACCTAAGGCTCCGCAGATGATGGGTAATATTTTTATTGTTACCGGAGCAGGTAGTGGAATCGGACGTGGAATTGCTCTCCACCTTGGATCACTTGGAGCAAATCTAGTTCTAGCTGACCTCGATCTAGAGGGACTTGCTCAGACCGAAACCGAATTTGTAGCGGGAAAGTATGCAAAGCCTCTTTTAGTCCAGGGAGATCAAAGCGATGAGGATGTGGTGAGAAAGACTCTAGAAGAAACCATAGATAATTTCGGTGGACTTGATGGCGTAGTTCTAAATGCTGGAATTGGCCTCTCTGGGTCTTTGGAGGATCTTGATTCTTCTCAGTGGCGAAGAGGCTTGGAGGTAAATCTGACAAGTTCATTCCTATTAACAAAACACTCGATGCGCACAATGCGGAGACAGGGGATGGGGGGATCGCTGGTTTATATCGCCAGTAAAAATGCTTTTGCACCCGGCGCTGGCTTTGGCGGATATTCAGTTTCAAAGGCAGGGATGATTCAATTGATGAGAATTGCAGCACTGGAGGGCGGAGCTATTGGAGTTAGAGCCAATGCACTAAATCCTGATGCGGTATTTGATAACAGCAAACTCTGGGAGGGTGGAATTCGCGAGCAGAGAGCCAAGGAACATGGTGTTAAGCCTGAGGAACTTGAGGATTTCTATGCCAAGCGCAATATTCTCAAAACAAGGGTTCGATCCATTGATGTTGCTCGCAGCGCTGCTCATTTACTTTCGGAAGAATCTTCACGGACCACTGGCGCAGTGATTCCCGTAGATGGCGGAGTGGCCGCAGGATTTCCAAGATAGGAGAGCCATGATCGATTGGAAGTTATTGCAAGATGAGGCAATACTTGCATCTAAATTTGCATATGCCCCTTATTCTAGTTTTCCGGTTGGGGCGGCTGGCTTAGTCAGTGATGGACGAATAGTTAGTGGATGCAATGTTGAGAATGCTAGCTATGGGCTAACGCTCTGCGCCGAGTGCTCGATGGTTTCAAACTTAATAATGAGTGGTGGAGGAAGACTAGTTGCTGCCCTCTGCGTTGATGGCAAAGGTGAGCTTCTCTCACCTTGTGGGCGTTGTCGCCAACTGCTATTTGAGCACGGCGGAGATGAACTTCAACTATTAACTCCCTCTGGAGCCCAGCCTATGTCAGTGATGCTTCCTTGGGGATTTGGTCCTGATGATTTAGATCAGAAAAAGTAAGATCATGAGTGAAGCCTTTGATGCTGTCGAAATAATTTCGACAAAGCGTGATAGAAATGAACTAAGTGATTCACAGATTGACTGGATTGTCGATGCCTACACCCGTGGAGTAGTAGCTGATGAACAGGTATCAGCGCTCTTAATGGCAATACTCTTGAATGGTATGAACATGCGTGAGATATCTCGTTGGACCGATGCCATGATTAATAGTGGTGAGAAAATGAACTGGGAAAACCTTGGTATTCCAACTGTTGATAAACATTCAACTGGTGGCGTGGGAGACAAAATCACACTTCCACTAGCGCCTTTAGTGGCAGCTTGTGGGGCCGCTGTTCCACAACTTTCAGGGAGAGGCCTTGGTCACACCGGAGGGACGCTAGATAAGATGGAGTCAATTCCTGGCTGGCAAGCCTCTTTAAGTAATTCCCAGATGCTTGCAGTTCTAAAAGATGTCGGGGCGGTGATCTGCGCAGCTGGTACTGGCCTCGCACCTGCCGATAAGAAGCTCTATGCCTTGCGTGATGTCACCGGAACGGTGTCGGCAATTCCTCTAATTGCCTCATCAATTATGAGCAAGAAGATTGCTGAAGGAACTAGCGCCTTGGTTTTAGATGTTAAGACTGGATCTGGAGCATTCATGTCAGAACCAGAGAGGGCAAAGGAGTTAGCAAGTGTTATGGTCGAACTCGGGAAACGAGCGGGAGTAAATACGAGAGCCCTGGTTACCGCAATGGATGTGCCACTTGGGCTAACTGCCGGTAACGCACTTGAGGTGCGTGAATCACTTGAAGTTCTAGCAGGTGGGGGACCAAAGGACGTTGTAGAGCTAACCCTAATTCTTGCCAGAGAGATGCTTGATGCCGCAAAGGTGAGTGGTAAAGATCCTGAAGTTGCACTTAGAGACGGAAGTGCCATGGATCGCTGGAAAAAGATGGTCAAAGCTCAAGGAGGAGATCCCGATGCCCCCTTGCCGACTGCTAAAGAAAAGTTAGTTATCACCGCTGAAAATAGTGGAACTATTTCAACTATGGATGCGCTAAAGGTTGGGATTAGCACTTGGCGTCTAGGTGCTGGCAGACAGCGACAAGGCGAGGTAGTTCAAGCCGGAGCCGGAATCGAAATTCACGCCAAGCCTGGCGAAAAGATAGGCAGCGGATATCCCCTCTTTACTCTTCACAGCGACGAGAGCGAGAGATTTGAGCGAGCAAAGCAAGCGCTTGAAGGAGCGGTAGTCATCTCTGAAAAGGGCGAGGTGGCGGAGAGATTGCCGCTAGTAATTACTAGGTTCTAGATACCAATTGGATGCCAGAGCGTCTTATATTCCATATAGGAGAGGATTCGCTCGGGGGATTTCTCAGAGGTAAAACTATGAACTCTCTTTAGATTATCAACGCTGGACATGCGAAGTGCGGTAGCGCTCTTACTATCAACTCCACTCAAATCAAGACCATCAATCTCCATATGCGAAGCAAGGTGTGGGGTTAATTCATCACCTAGCCCGGTGAGAATATTTACTACCCCGGCTGGAACATCTGAAGTGGCTAAGCACTCTGCCAGTGTTATCGCAGAAAGCGGACGACTCTGGCTGGCAAGTAAAACTGCGCAATTTCCTCCTGCCAAAACTGGAGCAAGACCTAAGACAACTCCTAGCAGAGATGATCTCTCCTCTGCCACAATTCCAACTACACCTAAGGGCTCTGCAACAGTGAAGTTAAAGAATGGACCTGCAACTGGATTAGTGCTTCCTGCAACAGTTGAAATCTTGTCGCTCCACCCGGCATACCAGACCCAAGTATCTATAGCCTCTCCTACCTGAGTTTGAGCTTGTTTACTACTAACTGATTCCATCGCCATTATTTCTGAAACAAATTGCTCACTTCTGCCTTCCATAATCTCAGCGATACGATAGAGAATTTGGCCACGATTGAAGGCAGTGGCAGACGCCCAAGATGAATGGGCGTTCCTAGCTGCAAGGACTGCATCTCTTAGATCTTTTCTGGAAGCTTGGGCAGGATTTGCTATGAAGTTTCCTTTTCTATCTTTGACTTCATAGCTGCGTCCTGATTCACTTCTTGGAAAGTCACCTGCGATAAATAACTTATAAGTCTTTTTCACATCAAGTCTCATCACTTGGCTCCTTTGAGGTAAGCGCCAAGTCCATGGCGACCACCTTCGCGGCCCCAACCAGACTCTTTATAACCACCAAATGGGCTAGCTGGATCAAACTTATTAAAGGTATTGGCCCAGATAACGCCTGCTTTTAGGTGATTACCTGCCCAGAGAATTCTTGAACCCTTATCGGTCCAGACTCCAGCTGAGAGTCCAAAAGGGGTGTTATTGGCTTTCTCTATCGCCTCTTGAGGAGTTCTAAAGGTTAGAACTGAGAGCACTGGTCCAAATATTTCCTCCCTAGCAATGCGATGAGCTTGAGTTACCCCGGTAAAAATTGTGGGAGCAAACCAGAATCCTTTACTTGGAATCTGGCAAGGAGCAGACCAGATGTCAGCACCCTCTGCTTGTCCTGATGAAGAGAGTTCATGAATCTTCGATAATTGCGCTGCTGAGTTGATCGCTCCAATATCGGTGTTCTTATCTAATGGATCGCCTAGGCGAATCTTGGACATCCTCTTCTGCAACTTGCCTAAGAACTCATCATAGATATTTTCTTGAAGCAGAAGTCGAGAGCCTGCACAGCAGACATGGCCTTGATTAAAGAAGATCCCGTTGATGATTCCCTCAACCGCTTGATCAAGTGGAGCATCTTCAAAAACAATATTTGCACCTTTACCACCAAGTTCAAGAGTAGCCGGAGTGTTGCTATCTGCCACAGACCTAGCAATTAATTTGCCGACTTCAGTAGACCCAGTAAATGCCACCTTATCGATGTCGCGGTGCTTTACTAATGCAGCCCCTGTGCCGCCATCTCCTGTAATTAGGTTAACAACTCCAACTGGAAGGTCTGCTTGTTGACAGACTTCGGCAAATAACAGAGCAGTAAGCGGAGTGGTTTCGGCAGGCTTGAGCACCACTGTGTTTCCAGTTGCTAGAGCTGGGGCGATTTTCCAAGCCAACATTAATAGCGGGAAGTTCCAAGGAATTATCTGGGCCACTACTCCATGAGCCTTTGGTCTTGCGCCAAAGCCTGCAAACTCCAATTTGTCTGCCCAGCCTGCATGATAGAAAAAGTGTGCTGCTGAAAGAGGAATATCAGTGTCGCGAGTTTCCCTAATGGGCTTTCCATTATCTAACGTTTCAACTACTGCAAACTCTCGGGCGCGCTCTTGTAGTAGGCGAGCGATGCGAAAGAGATACTTGGCTCGCTCCCTACCGCTCATTCTAGACCAAACTTTTACATAAGCACTTCTCGCAGCCTTGACAGCCTTATCGATATCTACTTCATCGGCAAGTGAAATCTTGGCTAATACCTCTTCATTAGCGGGATTTATGGTTTCAAAGTGCTTCTTACTGTTAGAAGCAACAAATCTACCATTGATGAATAGGCCATAATCCTTCTTGATATCGGCTATCGCCTTAGATTCTGGGGCGGGGGCGTATTCAAAGTTACCCATTACTAATCCACCGTAACATAATTTACGCTCGAATATCTGCCCGTGCTTAGTTTCATACGCTGCATTAGTAGATCATTGAGTAGCGCACTGGCTCCAATTCGAAATAGTTCTGGAGTGAGCCAGTGTGGTCCTGCTATTTCATTTGCTAGAACTAGTTGCTTTATCGCATCCTTCGTACTTCTAATCCCGCCCGCTGGCTTGACCCCGATTCTGATCTGACTAATTTCAAAAAAGTCTCTGACCGCCTCAAGCATGACTAGTACGACTGGTGCAGTTGCGGCAGGAGTGACTTTTCCAGTTGAGGTCTTAATGAAATCAGCTCCTGCGAGCATTGCAAGATAGGAGGCTTTACGAACGTTATCAAGGGTTACTAGCTCACCGGTCTCAAGAATAACTTTTAGGTGGACTTTATCGCCACAGATTTCCTTAATAGCTCTGATTTCATCGAATACTTCACCCAGTTGGCCAGAGAGAAACGCGCCACGATCAATAACCATATCAATTTCACTAGCACCGAGTGAAATAGCATCTCTGGAGTCTTGTAGCTTAACTTTTCTTGATGCTCTACCAGATGGAAAAGCAGTAGCTACTGCAGCTACTGGAATGTCTTGACCACCAATTGAATCAAGATGATTTCTGGCAATCCCCACCATGTCGCTATAGACACAAACTGCTCCCACATGAGGAACAGTTGCATCTTGCGGATCTGGGCGAAGGGCTTTTGAGCAGAGCGAGCGGACTTTACCGGCAGTATCGGCGCCCTCAAGAGTCGTTAGATCAATCATGCTTATGGCCCTATCAATGGCCCACTTCTTGCTGGTGGTCTTGATGCTGCGCGTGCCAAGCATGGCAGCTCTTTCTTGCGCTCCGATTTGATCGACACCGGGGAGAGTTTGCAGGAATCTACGCAGCGACGCCTCAGATCCGTCAATCAGATTTAGCGCTGACATAGGCGGTGAGTCTACAAGTTATGTGGCAAGAAAGATACGCAGTTCTGAATCTAGTTTGGCGATGATCTCCTCGGCGATCATTTGGCTATCGCTAACTACCTCGATGTAGCACTTGATCTTTGGCTCAGTACCGCTAGGCCTTACGATGATTCGAATATTTGGATCAAGATATATTCGCACTCCATTAGTTGCAGGTAGGTGATTACTTGGTTTCTCTAGATCATCAAATCTGGTTATCGGATATCCGGCAACTAACTTTGGGGTATTCACCCTAAACTTCCCAAGTATCATGGGAATCTGTTGAATGCTGTTCACTCTTACTGAAATCTGTCTGGTGCCGTGATAGCCATATTTCTCCCATATTTCTTCGAGAAAATCATCAAGTGTCTTGGATTGGCACTTGAGGTCTGTGGCAAGCTGAACAATAACCAGCGCAGCGCTGATCCCATCCTTATCATTTACTGAGCTTGAATCAACGGCATAGCCAAGGGCTTCTTCATAACCAAAATGAAGATTTTCTATCTTTGCAATCCACTTAAAGCCAGTCAAAGTCTCAGCAAAGGGTAAGTGGTAGGCCTTTGCTATTTTCCTTAGGATTGAAGATGAAACTATGGAGTTAGCCAAGGTTGCTCTCTTGTCTTTGGCTCTGCTAGCTAGATACTCTCCAAGAAGGGCTCCAACTTCATCTCCCCGAAGCATTCGCCACTTGCCACTTTTGTCAGCGATGGCAACTGCGCATCTATCAGCATCGGGATCATTGGCAATGACAAGATCTGCTGATACTTGTATTGCCTTCTTTATTGAAAGGTCGATAGCTCCAGGCTCTTCAGGATTTGGAAATCTAACTGTTGGAAAGTCAGGATCTGGTTCAGCCTGCTCTGTTACTAATATCGGGCAAGCAAAGTGCGCTGCGGCGAATACTTGCTCTAAAGTCCTAGTGCCAACACCATGCATTGCAGAGTAGACAACCTTAAGATCACTCTTTGAGGTGGCAAGCTTTGCTGTGGCCTTGATATATGAATTGACAATACTTTTGTCTAAGACCCTAGCTCCACTGCTTCGTCTCAGCGTTTTCAGGTCTGCAACTTTGGAGATATATTCTGAGATCTGGCTATCTGCAGGAGGGATAATCTGTGATCCCTCGTAGCGAATATGGTCAACAACCCCACCCAGATAGACCTTGTAGCCATTATCTTCTGGTGGGTTATGGCTGGCGGTAACCATGATCCCTACATCGCACTTTAGATCTCTAACAGCGTAGGCAAGCACGGGAGTTGGAAGAGCATCCGGCAGGAGCCAGACTTTCATTCCAGCACCTTGCATGATCTCAGCAGTATCTTGGGCAAAGTCCTTTGATCCATATCTAGCATCACGTCCAATCACCACGGATGAAAGATTGTGGTCTTGCATGTAGGCCACTATCCCTGCCGCAGTTCTTGTGACCACTGCGCGATTCATTCTCGATGGCCCTGGCCCCAATTTGCCACGCAAACCTGCTGTTCCAAATTCTAGAAAGCCAGAGAAACAGGAGCGCAATTCACTTTCATTTTCCTCTGCTAGGAGTTTTTCAAGTTCTGCTCTCGTTCTTGGATCAGGATCTTGACTGATCCATTGCTTAACTTCAGCTATAAGAGATTGCTCCATAAGCTAAATCTACTACCGAGTACTTCTATTGCTTAACTCTTGAATGTAATCATCAGGGGCGCCAGCTTCTCTGGCAGCGCTAACCATGGTCTGTAAATACCGCGCAGAAGGCGCTCCACCTTCAAACGAATTCAAAATGTACACATAACAAAGGGGAGAGTCATCAAGGGTTTCTACTCGCACTCTAATTTTTCTATATAGATCAGTTGTCACACCTTCCCATTGGTCAAGCGCTACTTCATCTGCAGGGGTTAGGTCATATAGAGAGACAAAAACGCTATGACCTGAATCTTCGGCAAGTGTTGCAACCGCCCCTTCCCAGCCAATTTCCTCTCCTCCAAAAGTCAAGCGCCATCCACGAAGCCAGCCCGTTCCCTGATGTGGCGAATGCGGGGCTCTAAGGAGCATCTGCCTTGGATCAAGATTTGATCCATATGCGGCATATAAAGTCATGACAAATCAAACCACTGATAACCTAATCTGTTAATGGCCCTTCGCAATAGCGGTAGGGATAAGCCAATAACATTTGATGCTTCACCTTCGATCCGTATGATAAATGGCGAGCTACGTCCATCAAGAGTGAAACCTCCGGCAACATCTAAAGGCTCACCGGTTGCCACATAGCCTTCAATTTCAGCATCACTCATATCGGAAAAGAAGACTTTAGTTGTTACCACATCGCTGATCTCTATCTCTTTATCGGTATCAATAATGCAATGCCCAGTGTGGAGCAGCCCTGACTTTCCTCGTAACTTCTTAGCTCTTTCGATGGCATTCTCAACGGTTGTTGCTTTGCCAAGGCTCTGGCCCTCAAATTCGAAAGTGGAGTCACATCCAATAATCACAGCTGGGTAATCAATCTTCTGCCTAATAGTATGGGCTTTAACTATTGCAAGAGCTATCACCAATTCTTTGGGGGTTAGGTTCTGATAATCAGAGCTCTCTTCATTAACTCCGCTAACAATTACTTCAGGATTGATTCCAGCATTTTGTAGTAACTTGAATCTAGCAGGAGATGCTGATGCCAAGATAATTTTTGGCGCCATCGCTTAAGCTCTTCCTGGAGCCCTAAATTTCCAACCTGCTCTAACCCAGAGCTCTTTGTCAAGGGAGTTCCGACCATCGATCACTATTGCCTGATTCACCTGACTCTTTATGGCAACAGGATTGATCTCTCGATAGATCTTCCATTCAGTTAGATGCAGGATTACATCCGCTCCAGCAATGCAGCTTTCGATACTCTCTGTGAAGTCCAGGTGAGCAAAGCGAGCCCTGGCAGGCTCAATGGCCTTGGGATCATGAACTCTCACGCTCGCCCCTGCTTTACCTAATTCAACAGCGATATCAAGCGCGGGTGAGTCTCTGACATCATCGCTATCTGGCTTGAAAGCAGCGCCCCATACTGCGATCCTCTTACCCTTCAAATCTTGACCCAACTCAACTTTGACTAAATCAATCACTCGAGCCCGAGCTCGCTGATTGATAGAATCGATTTCTCTTAAGAGCTCAAGCGATTGTCTTGCTCCAAGTTCCTCAGATCGAGCCATGAATGCCCGGATATCTTTGGGTAAACAACCACCACCAAATCCAATTCCAGCCTGGAGAAAGCGAGAGCCGATTCTTGGGTCATAACCAATGGCTCTAGCAAGAACGGTTACATCTCCACCAGCTGCTTCACAAATCTCTGCCATAGCATTGATGAAGGAGATCTTGGTAGCCAGAAAAGAGTTTGCGGCAACTTTTACTAGTTCAGCAGTTGGTAGATCTGCTCTTATCCAAGGAACTCCATCTTTGAGAAGTGAGGCATAGACCTCTTTTAGGATCTCCTCGGCCCGATCTGAAGTAACACCCACGACCAATCTATTGGGCCGAAGAGTATCTTCAACCGCGAAACCTTCTCTTAGGAATTCGGGATTCCAGGCCAACTCCACCTTCTCATTTGCACCTCTTAACACGTCGGCTAGCCGATTGGCAGTTCCTACAGGAACCGTGGATTTGCCCACGATGAGTGAGCCGGCTTTGGCGCGAGGAGCCACCGACGCCACTGAGGTATCAACATAGGTCAGATCCGCAGCTAGGCTATCGCTTCTTTGTGGGGTTCCCACGCAAATAAAGTGAACATCGCAGTCTGAGATTTGAGAAAAATCTGTTGTGAATTTCAATCTTTGAGATTTAATTTCTGCTGCCAGAAGTTCTCCAAGGCCTGGCTCGAAGAATGGAACCTTGCCTTGGCTGAGAAGCTCTATCTTCTTCGGATCGATATCAACGCCAACAACTTCAAAGCCCAGAGATGACATCGCGGCTGCATGGGTGGCTCCAAGATAGCCAGTTCCAATGACTGATAGCTTTAACATGACTGCCAAATACTAGTCCTTACAGGGGTTATCAGCGGCAGTTCCACTCTTGAATCTATCGATAGCACTCGGGGATGAAGATGGGTCAGGCCTTACTTCTTCAACGAGCGCTTCATCATTCTTAATCAGTTCAAAAAGCTCAGGGGCCAATACTGGATCCCAGAGCACTGCGCCACTTACTCCGTTGTTGCTGTAATTGTAATTCTGAAGAGGAATTGTAAGCGTTCTGACATTACTTGGAGAGAGATTACGCAGCTGCTTTCCAAGGGCTAGTAGATCTCCTTGACTCAAACCTTCATCTGTTACCACGCTATCTAGAACTGAATTTATGAAGTCAACCATCTTCACCGGGTTTAGCAATACTCCAGCGCTAGTTGCTTTACGCAGCATGGCTCCAGCAAATTCTTGTTGTCGCTTCATTCTTCCTAAGTCGCCCAATCCATCAAAGACACGAGTTCTTACGAATTTAAGTGAATCAATACCGTCCAGAACATGAGTTCCTGCAGGAATAGTCAGATGGCTCTTGGGATCATCAATATCTTTCTTGGTACAGATCTCAACTCCGCCAAGGGCATCAACCATACGCACAAAGCCAACGAAGTTAAGTTCTATATAGCGATCGATTCTTAAGCCCGACATATTCTCAAGGGTTTCAATCAACAGTGGGGCACCGCCCCAGTTATATGCAGAGTTAATCTTTGAGTAGGCTGCAGGAATAAGCTTGCCTTGAGAATTATTGTGTTCAGGGATAAGCGCGTAGCTATCACGCGGGATAGAGATGATTGCTGCCTTATCTCGCTTCTTAGAGATGTGGATCAGAAGTATGGTGTCACTTCTCTTGCCTGCAGCTACCTCTGTTCCACCCACTCGTAGCCGCTTGATCTCCTCACGGCTTAAGCCCTCACGGGTATCAGAACCAACAATCAGGTAATTAACTGCCGAGGACTCCTTCCTAGGGCGATTTTCGAGGCCAGCAAAAGCATCAACTCTTGGGATGGCGGCAGTAATCCTTCCAACGCCTGCCCAGGCGAGGGCCGATATCGCCACAATAGCTATAGAGGCGATGGTGAGGAAACGAATTGCCCGAGGGGATTTCACAGAGGCAAGAGTAGTGAAGCGATAGCGTTTGAACGTTATGACCAGCCCCCTTAAGCATGGTAATACTGCTCACCTGGCCAATTACCCGCCAGTTTCCATAATTGTCACAGTAATCAATGAAGCACCCCATCTTCGTGGTGCAATAAAGGCTGCGCTATCGTCTGATTATCAAGGGCAGATGGAACTTATCTTGGCCGTTGGCCCTTCGACTGATCAAACTTGGCAAATAGCAATGGATCTAGCAAACCAGGATTCGAGAATAAGAGTTCTTGAAAACGAATCTGGAAGAACTCCCAGTGGTTTGAATGCTGCTTTGAAATTAGCAAAGTATCAGATAATTGTCCGCATCGACGGGCACTCCGAAATTGATAGTGATTACATCAGACGTGCTATCGAAACTTTGAAGAAGACAGGAGCCGTAAATGTCGGTGGAATCATGTTCGCTCAAGGGATCACCTCATTTGAAAGAGCAGTGGCATCAGCAATGCGCTCTCCTATTGGCGTTGGATCATCAAGATTTCATATCGGAGGCGGTGCTGGGCCAACCGATACGGTCTATCTAGGGGTATTTCAAAAGAACGCACTAGATGACGTTGGAGGTTATGACGAGCGATTTACCAGAGCTCAAGACTGGGAGCTGAATTATCGCTTGAGAAAAAACGGCGGGGTCATTTACTTTGATCCTGAGCTGAAGGTCACCTATCGCCCCCGGAGTTCACTCAGGAAACTAGCATTACAATATTTTGAGTATGGCAGATGGAGAAGAGCGATAATTCGACAACACTATAAGAGTGTTAGTTTCCGCTATCTAGCTCCACCTTTGAATCTATTCTTGCAAGTTATTGCACTAGGCCTAGGCTTTCTTGCTTCGCCTCTGTTTCTTATACCAAACGCCATTTATCTTGGAGCAATAAGTTTGGCATCACTGTTCATTGGCAAGAGCCTTGCAGAGCGGTTCTACCTACCAACTGTTTTGATTTTCATGCATTTTTGCTGGGGATTTGGTTTCATTACCTCACCAAGAAAGCTAATTACCCGGTAATTAGCGAGCGCTGCTGTACCCTAAGAAATATGAAGAAAAGAGCGCTTCTCCTTACTTGCCTATCGCTCATCTTTACTCTAGGGCCTAACTTGATCTCACCGGTTCAGGCCCGAGCCCTGATTCCGACAGATTTTCGCTTCCTTGGATCAGGTTATGGCCATGGCGTAGGAATGAGTCAGATCGGTGCGCGAGGCCAAGCACTTGAGGGGAAGAGCGCTGTTGAGATTCTCAACTACTACTACCCAGGAACTGCCGTCACTGCCTATCCGGATAATGAATATATAAGAGTGAACGTTGCTAACTTAATTTCAACAGCAAATCTGAACACAGTTGGATCAACTGGTGAGATCCGCCTATATCAAGGCGATATTCCAATTAGTGAAAACCCTGAACCATTTGGCGTATATCCGGGTGATACCACTGCGCTCTTTACTAATTTTGCAGGGAGCGTGGTGCCAGTCCTTTCATCACCATCGGCAAAACATGCCGCAATTAATCCAGCCGCTGCATGGACGGTGCGTTGGGATAGTGCCACCACAACTGTGCTTCTGACCAATGGGACAGCTGCAACTCAATATAGATACGGTCAGATTGTCTTCAAGAGCGTTACCAATCTTCTTAGCTCATATTTGGCAGTATCCAATACCTTAAGACTCCATGATGAGTATCTCTATGGCCTTGGAGAAGTGCCTTCATCTTGGCCAGCTGCAGCACTTGAAGCCCAAGTGATTGCAGCAAGAACTTATGCCATAGGGAAACTATCTAGGCTAAGGATTGAATGTGACTGCAACATTTATAACACCACTGTGGATCAGAATTTTGTGGGTTATGCCAAAGAGAATGAGGCCATCTATGGCATCAAATGGAAAGAGGCGGTGAATCGCACCTTTGTTGATGAGAATAGTGCTTGGGTAGTAACTCTTGATGGCCAACCGATCCAAGCCTTCTATTTCTCCTCAAGTGGGGGAGTTACTCAAAATATCGTAGATGTCTGGGGCAGTCCACTACCTTACTTAACTGGAGTGGCAGATGCCTGGAGTCTAGATCCAAAGATAAATCGGCGGTACGCCCTCTGGTCTAGATATGTGCCTCAGAGTGTTATGGCGCAAGCCTTTCTATTACCTGATGTTGTTTCACTCATCATCAACTCTAGGACTCAAACCGGGAGTGTTAGCTCGATTACTGGAACTTCAAGTACGGGCTTAACAGCAACCCTCACCGGTGAATTATTTCGTGCCAGAGTAAAGCTTCCCTCTACCTGGATTCACAACACAAGGGCAATTGTGAAGCTAACCTTTGTTGCCAAGGAGTGCGCGCCAGGAGTTACTGAGCGAGTCAAATACTGTTTAGTTTAGTTAGCGTGAAGCACGCTATTTAGGCCGTCCCAAATGCCACTCTTAGTCAGGGCTTCAAGCGCGCCGCTCTGTGAATTCCTACGAATCAAAAGGGAGTTAGCACCGGATAGCTCTCTGGCCTTAACTATCTTTCCATCAGGCAGGAGCACCTTTGATCCGGCAGTCAGATAGACGCCAGCTTCTAGCACGCAATCATCACCAAGTGATATTCCAAGTCCCGAATTTGCTCCAAGAAGTGTGCGCTTGCCGATTGATATTACCTCTTTCCCGCCGCCGCTTAAAGTTCCCATAATTGAGGCTCCACCACCAATATCTGAACCATCACCTACAACAACCCCTGCTGAGATTCGACCTTCAACCATTGAGGCTCCAAGGGTCCCGGCGTTGAAGTTGACAAAGCCTTCGTGCATGACAGTTGTTCCAGGAGATAGGTACGCACCAAGTCTTACTCGATCGGCATCAGCGATGCGAACTCCTTCAGGAATTACATAATCGAGCATCCTGGGGAACTTATCTACGCCATAGATCGCTAGATAGCCATACTTGGCTCGCATCTTTAGGCGAACTTGATCAAATCCGGCAATCGCGCAAGGGCCACGTGAACTCCAAATAACGTTATTGAGAATGGAAAAGATCCCCTCAAGCGATAAACCATGGGGTTTTACCAAACGATGAGAGAGCAGGTGTAGTCGCAGGTAGGCGTCAGCAACATTGGTTGGAGCCTGATAGAGCTGGATCTCAACCTTTACAGCCCTGCGGGTGATCTCGCGCTCATCATCTCTGCCCTCAAGGCCTGCTGTATCAATGGTGCTTTGCTCGGTCTTTCCAAGCCCTAATTGGTAGAAGTAGGTATCAAGAATTGAACCATCTTTGGCAACGGTGGAAATCCCATAACCATAAGCCGCACCGTCTATGCTCATGGTCCAACGCTACCAACATCAACCGAGGGCTTGCCGCAGTCTGCGCCAGTCAACTGCCTTAGAGTGTGGCCATGAAAGTTGCCGTCTACTGCGCATCATCAACCCTAGTTTCCAGAGAGAATCTAGAGCTTGGTTTTGAACTAGGGGCATCTATTGCCAAGTTAGGCCATGAATTGGTCTGGGGCGGTGGCGGAATTTCAGTGATGGGCGAGTTGGCCAAGGGGGCCAGGAAACATGGCGGCAGAACAATTGGGGTTATTCCAGAGCGTCTAATGAGCGTGGAGTTTATTGATTACGATTCGACAGAACTTCATGTGGTCAAAGACATGCGCGAACGCAAGGGTTTAATCGATAGCTTATCCGATGGTTTTATCGCCCTTCCGGGTGGAATTGGAACACTTGAGGAGTTACTTGAAATCTGGGTAAGTAGGTACCTAGGTTTTCACAACAAACCAATTGCAGTCCTAGATCCAAGCGGGGTTTATGACTCCTTTCGCCTAGCACTAGATGACTTAACCGCTCTGAATTTCATGAAAAGGGGTCAACACGAATTAGTCTCTTGGTGCAAGACCGTAGACGGCGCTCTCCAGCATGTAACTTCTCCAAAATGAAAAGAAAATCTAGAATCGCTGACTTTAGAGCCAGCGTTATGGTGCCTGCGCCAATTTCTGAAGTTTGGGAGAAGTTAGTTGATTGGAAGAGCCAAGGCGATTGGATGGCCCTAACCAAAGTAACTTCAAGCGCTGATGTAGATGGCCTCTCTGGGGTCGGCACAACAATTTCTGCATTTACGGGAATCCGAAGAATTGGTATCTGGGATGAGATGAAGATAAGTGCTTGGAGCCCGGAAACCTTCTGCGCAGTTGATCATCTCGGTCGCTGGATTAAAGGGATCGGTGAATTTAGACTAACTGTGGTAGATCAGAATAGAACTAGATTTGATTGGTATGAACGCATAGATGCTCCCACCGTGATTTTGGCCCTGATAAAACCAGGAGTCTTGATTGCCGTTAATTACTCGCTCGCAAAGTTTGCCCGAGGATTTAGCGACTGAATCGCTGTTAGCGGCAGTAGCCTTAGCCTTGTGAGTAAGCAGAACCAGACCCTTAGAGAGTTCATTGATTCCCTTCCTGAGGAGGAGCGGATCGTGCTTACCCTTTATTACATAAAGAGATACAGCATCGCGGAAATTTCAGCAAAGATAGGGGCTCCCGAACGGGCAATTTCTACGGTACTGACCTCGGGGCGGATGAGGATGAGCTCGGCTCTCAATTTCCCACAAGGTAGCTAGATAAGGGATAATTCACCCCCCCAGTCTGGTGCTGGGATTTAGGGCTAGAAGATCTTTCAAGGACTGATTTAGAGAGAAGGCTAATCGATGGCAGCCATGAAACCCCGCACTGGCGATGGACCTATGGAAGTGACCAAGGAAGCTCGGAGCCTAGTGATGCGAATCCCGCTTGAGGGTGGCGGTCGCTTGGTAGTTGAGCTAAGCCAAGAAGAGGCTCGAAACCTTGCTGACGTATTAAATGCGTCAATCTCCCTACTTAAGAAGTGAACCTGCCGATTCCGAATCTCGGAACGGTCAAGCTTCCGAAGGAAATCTCGGAGAAATTCTTTAAAGGCTACACACATATAGCCCTCCCCATGAAGGCAAAAGAGGGAAAAGAAGGACCTGAGCCTGAGATTGTCTTAGGCAATAGAATAATTAGAGATATTGAGAAAGCTTTTTCAATCTCTTTCTCCGATGAGATAAAGAAGCATGGCGCCAACATTACTGGCAAAGCCGGGGAAGTGATCGATATTCCAGTATTGCAAGGCAGCAGTGAAGTAATCCATATTCTCCTTGTTGGAGTAGGCGAAGCCAACGATTCCCATATTCGAAAAGCCTCAGCTGCAATTGGCAGGAAAGTAAAGGCTAGTAAATCTTCCGTACTTTCATTTTTGGTTAAGAAAGAAAGCGATGCTCAACTTCACTTCATCTCCTCAAGCCTTGCAACCTACATTTGGAGCAAGAAAAGTGATTCAAAGCTGCTAACTCCAGAACTGACTTTAGTTGGAGACTTTGCCAAGGTTCTAGGTCGTGCAAGAGTGATCATGAAATCTACCTGGATCGCTCGCGACTTAATCCACACCCCAGCTAATGTTAAGAACCCTGCTTGGATGGCAAGTCAGGCGAAGTCACTGGCAAAGAGCCCTTCTCTTACTCTCAAGATCAAATCCGGGCGACAATTGGCAGAGTTTGGCGGGCTTAGGGCGATAGGAAATTCCAGCATGAAAAACCCTCCAAGATTTGTTGAGTTAAGTTACAAGCCTAAGGGATCAAAGAAATCACCACATGTGGTCTTGGTGGGCAAAGGAATTACATTTGATACTGGAGGAGTTTCATTAAAGCGTCCCTACGATGTCATGACTGCGATGAAAAGTGATATGGCCGGGGCCGCTGCAGTATTGATGGCAACAATTGCGGCAGCAGAGTTAGAGTTAAATCTTCAAATCACTGCTCTTCTCATGCTGGCTGAGAACTCTCTTTCAGGCACCTCTACCCGTCCATCTGATGTTATTACTCATTACGGTGGAACCACAGTTGAGGTGATTAACACTGATGCTGAAGGAAGGCTGGTGCTGGCAGACGGCCTTGCCTATGCCGATAAGAATCTTGATCCAGATTATTTGATCGATGTGGCAACGCTTACTGGAGCTGCAACCCTTGGCCTTAGCCGCTATTACGGAGCTATGTATACAAGGGATAAGAAGCTTGCTAGAAAACTTTCAAATATCGGTGATTACACCGGAGACCAGATCTGGCATATGCCTCTAGTTGATGACTATTCAATTGCTCTAGAGAGTAATGTTGCAGATCTTAATCACACTGCCGATAAATTCAAGTTTCAAGGCGGCTCTGTAACTGCTGCGCTATTTCTGGAAAATTTTGTTGGAAAGCGCAGATGGGTTCATCTAGATATCGCAGGCCCTGCCAGATCTGAAGTTGATGCAGGAGAAAATGTTAAAGGTGGAACAGGATATGCAGTCCGCCTGCTTACCGAGTGGCTAGCTACATTGTGATGTCAGGAATCGGGGATAAGGGATTTCCGGAGAAGTTATTCCCCGAGCGCGGAGATATGCGCGCATTTTCAAATACTTTCATTCCAGAGACAGAAATCATGAAGAAAGCTAGAAATAGAGGGCAAGAGATTGGTACCTACGATGTCACCCCATCTGTGGGATCGCTGCTTCGCTATCTAACGCATCTCATAGGCGCCACCTCTATAGTTGAAATCGGAACCGGTGCTGGGGTTAGCGGCTTGTGGATATTTCAAGTGATGAGCCCCAAGGGGCTATTGACATCAATTGACGATGAGGTTGAAAACGCTAAGTTGGCTAAACAGGCCTTTGAAGAGGCAGGGGTAAACTCATCTCGCTATCGCCTAATTACTGGTAACTCGCGCGAAATTGTGGGAAAGCTGGCCGATAGTCTTTACGACATTTTCATCATGAGAAAGAGCGGAGATTTACTTGATGGAGTAGAGAATGCTCATCGCTCGCTTCGCCCAGGTGGAGTGCTAGTCATTGATCGAGCGCTTCTCTCTGGAAAAGTCACTGATCCAACTCAAAGAGATGAGGATAGCGTGGCCTATCGCGAAGTGATTAAGGTAATAAAGGATTCATCAACGCTCTGGCTCCCGATGTTGCTGCCAGTTGGCGATGGCGTCATGGTTGCGACGAAGATCTAATTGAAGAATAGGATAGGCGCATGTTCGGAATCGGAATGGGCGAGTTTCTAGGATTGGTAATTCTAGGACTATTTCTAGTTGGCCCGGATAAGTTGCCTGAGGCGGCCAAAGGCTTCGCCAGATTTGTCCATAAGGTTCGTAATTTCACCACCTATGCCTCTCGTGAATTAAGGGAGAACTTAGGACCTGGCTTTGAAGACTTGCAAGTTACTGATCTAACTCCCAAGAAATTGGCACAGAAAGTGTTAGGAAATGCTCTAGATGATATGGAGCCACTTGCAAATGATCTTAAGAGCCAGGCAAAGGCAGGTAAGAAAGTCATAGATGAAGCAGCCAAAATAGACCCAGATCTACTATGAGCCTTTCAAATGATGAGATTGTAAGTAAGATTCACAGCGCGCTGGCGACTGTCTCTGATCCTGAACTCCATAAGCCACTTCCAGATCTAGGAATGGTTGAAAGTGTTGACTTTGATAGCGGAGTAGCAAGTGTCAAGATATTACTAACAATCCCAGGCTGTCCCATGCGGGATAAGTTGAAAAGTGATGTCAGCAGCGCTGTTTCTAAAGTAGCTGGGGTTGAAAGAGTTGAACTTGAATTTGGGGCTATGGATGAGGCTCAAAGGGATAATGTTAAAAAGCTACTTCGTGGGGGAAGAGAGAAGTTCATCCCATTTGCTCAACCTGATTCGCTCACTAGAGTCTGGGCTATTTCGTCAGGCAAAGGTGGAGTGGGAAAGTCATCGGTAACAGTAAATCTTGCAGCCGCCTTAAGTAAGCGAGGATTTAGAGTCGGTGTATTAGATGCTGATGTCTATGGACACTCAATTCCGCGACTTCTAGGTATTGGAGGGCAGAGGCCAACGGCCATTGATCAAACCTTCATCCCAGTTGAAACCCATGGAATCAAGGTAGTTTCAATTGAGATGTTCAAGCCAGATAGGGCAGATCCTGTTGCCTATCGTGGTCCGCTGCTACACAGAGTTTTAGAACAGTTATTAAGTGATGCATATTGGGGAGATCTAGATTTCTTGCTCCTTGATCTGCCTCCTGGAACAGGGGACATCGCAATCTCACTTGGTCAACTAATTCCAGCATCCGAAGTCATTGTGGTGACAACTCCTCAGATTGTTGCAGCTGAAGTTTCCGAGCGGGCGGGGCGAATTGCTCATCAGTTGAAGCAACATGTAATTGGGGTAATTGAGAATATGTCTGCCTACACCGATCCAGGAAGTGGAGCCCAAATTGCGCTCTTTGGTCAAGGTGGAGGGCAAGAGACTGCAAAGAGATTAGGCCAACTTGTGGGAGTTGATGTTCCATTGCTTGCCCAAATTCCATTTGATATAAAGCTACGTGAAGGCGGAGATGAAGGATCTCCAATAGTCTTAAGAGACCCAGACTCCGATACCGCTCAAAGCTTCTTTGCAATTATTGATCGGTTAACAAAGCGAAAGAAGTCATTAGTTGGCATCCCCCTTGGGATCTCTACCTAATTCCCGTGCGTAACCGGAACCACACTAAGATGCCTAGTGGTCGTGATATTCCATTACTACTTCTTGGAATCATTGGAATTGGAACTTCAGGTCCAGTGATTGCTCTAAGCGCAATGCCGATCATTTCTCTAATTTTTTGGCGGAATCTTGGAGGAGCCCTAATCATGGCTCCCTTTGCTTTGAGAAATGGTCAATGGCTAAAGAAGGAAAATCGAGTGGGCCTGGCCTGGTCAATGGCAGCAGGATTTGTTTTGGCACTTCATTTCATGGGATTTTTCATCGCAATGAGATTTACCACAGTAGCTGCAGGCACTGCCCTTACCGCACTTCAACCGATCTTTGCTGCTTATTTCGTCAAAAGACTTGGAGGTCATATTCCAAGGCGAGCCTGGGTTGGAATGGTCATTAGTTTCGTTGGGGTGTTAATCATTACTGGCGTTGATTTTCAGATTTCAAATAGAGCATTTCTGGGAGATATAGCGGCGATTGTTTGTGCCGCTCTTGCCGCTTTGTATGTTTTGCTGGGATCCAAGGCGCAGCAGAATTTAGCTACATCGACCTATACCACTTTATGTTATTTTACCTGTGCTCTAACAGCTCTTCCCATCGCACTTGTTTCTGGAGTGCAGCTGCTTGGCTTTGAAGCCAAGCAGTGGTGGTTATTGTTTGCTCTGATCTTGGGAGCGCAAATTCTCGGCCACACCATGTTTAATTTCTCACTAAAGAGAGTATCTCCTGCCATAGTCTCATTAATCGTCTTCTTCGAAGTTCCAGTTAGCGCGCTTCTCGCGTTTTGGTGGCTCGATCAATTACCTCCACTTGGAACAGTTCCGGGGCTGGTTCTTTTATTGGCAGGGTGTGCAATTTTTGTTACGCGCAGCAAGGAAGCAGAGAAAGGGTAGCCTTGCCATTATGCTCATAGATTTACATACCCATACCACTGCAAGTGATGGAGCCGATACTCCATCTGGGTTAATTGACAAGGCAATCGCTGCCGGTATTGGGGTTTTGGCCTTAACAGATCATGACACCACGCGTGGCTGGAAAGAGGCATCTGATGCTCTTGTTAATCATCCCTCCGGCTCTGATATGCAATTGGTGCTTGGCTCGGAGATATCTTGCCAAGATGAAGAGGGATTAAGTATTCACATGCTGGGCTTACTCTTTGATGCAGGTTATCAACCTCTAATTGATGAACTTGACAAAACTAGAGAACGCCGCTTATTCCGTATGGAGAAAATAGTTGGTCGACTAAATGAAGCCGGCATTGAAATCACTTTAGATGAGGTTTGTGCCATGCGCACAGGCGATGCCACACTCGGCCGGCCTCATCTAGCTGATGCGCTAGTGGCCAGGGGGCATGTGGCATCACGCCAGGAGGCCTTTGATATTTTTCTACATAATAGATCCAAATACTATGTCAATCACTATTCACCAACTCCAGAGACGGCCATAAAGCTAATTAAGCAGGCCGGGGGTGTTGCAGTCATTGCTCATCCATTTGCTTCTAAGCGTGGAAAGACCTTAGAGATTGAAGCGTTTGATCCCCTAATCGCCGCTGGCCTTGATGGAATCGAAGTTGATCACCCAGATCACTCAGCGGATGAAAAATCAGAGCTAGTCTCTCTTGCCATCGCCCGAAATCTCATCATTACTGGCTCGAGTGATTATCACGGAGACGGGAGACTAAACCGGTTGGCGCAACTAACTACCCATCCTGAACAATGGGCCCATCTTGAATCTAAGGCAAATCAAAGAAGGGTTGTGAAGCGGTGAGTGATATCAGCACCATTACCTTTGGTCTGCAGGCATTTGTTACCTTACTTGTGATTCTAGATCCACCAGGAGTTACGCCAATATTCCTATCAGTCTTGGGAGATTGCCCCCGTCGCCAGAGAACATTGCTTGCTTGGCAAGCTGCTGGCACCTCACTTTTTGTCATTACTTTATTTGCACTCTTTGGCCAATTTGTTGTTGATTATCTTGAGATATCGATGCCAGCTCTAAGAGGTGCTGGAGGACTACTACTTCTATTGGTCTCACTAGACTTGCTAAGAGGCAGTGACTTTGGTAGAGGCGAAAAGGTGCCAAAGAACTTAGCTTTAGTTCCACTTGGGACCCCATTATTGGCAGGCCCTGGAGCAATCGTGACGATCATGCTCTTTAGCCAAGAAGTTTCAAACGCCTACATGACCCTTGCGCTCTCGCTAGCTGTTCTTGGAGCCCACTTGATTATTGGAATGACTCTGATGTTCTCACTTGGGATTGTGAGGATAATAAGAGAATCAGGCGTTACGCTCCTGGCAAAGATTGCAGGACTTCTAACTGCCGCGATTGCATTTGAGATGCTAATGACCGGTATTAAGGATCTATTCGCTTGATGAGTCTAGGTTTCTTCTCTCCTGATTCCATAACCTGGAAAATCCACTCAGACCCTTCAATGTTTGTGGGAGGAATTAGAGCGCTCCTTGAGCAAGCGCTTCATCCGGAGGCGATGGCTGGGGTGGCTGCGCATTCAAACTTTCGTGAAGATTCTTGGGGAAGACTTGAGCGCACGGGAGACTATGTAGCAACTCTTACCTTTGCTAGCAAAGAAAAGGCGGAGAAGTTAGCTGCCAGGGTTCGAGGCGTCCATACGAAATTAAAGCTTGATGATCAAAGGCTGTTGCTCTGGGTTCATATGGCGATGGTTGATGCTTTCCTGGATACAGCGCTTCGCGCAGGTCTAGTCCTAAGCGATAGAGAGCAGGATCGGTACTTAGAGGAGATGGTGATCTTTGCTCGTCTGGTTGGAATAGATGAAGCAAGAGTGCCAAGAAGTGTTGCTGAACTAAGGGATTACTTTAGAGATATCCAATCTGAGCTTTATGCCAGTGATGATGCCAAGCGTGCGGCGCTGTTCATAGCCCTTCCTCCACTTCCTCCACTTCTTCGTTTTGGAACTCCAATTGCTCCACTCTGGGGAAGTGTCACTTCAATCGCAGGTTCGTCACTTCCTAAGTGGGCAAAGTCTTTGTATGGCTGGCCCACTCTTCCTGGACAAGAAGGTGCTACAAATATGGCTCTCAAAGCACTTCGAAGCGCGCTTCTTTTGGTTCCAGAGAGCCTGCGGCAAACGCCCGAGATGAAATTTGCCTTTGCTCAAGCTGTGTCAGAAAAGTGAAGACTGTAGTTATTGCCAATAGTGCAGGGGGGGTAGGAAAGAGCACCTCTGCCCATTGCATAGCTGTTGCTGCCAGTGAGTATGGAAAAAAGGTATTACTTATCGATGCAGATCCATCAGCAGGCCTGACTTTTGCTTGCGGAATTGAAAATCCAAGGGTTACTAGCAAAGAATTCTTATCTGGACAATTCCCTCTTGATGCCTCAATCAACAAGAGCGGTGAGCGATTCTCAATGATTGCTTCAGCTAGCCGCTTGTTAGCCCTAGATATTGACCAGGCTATCTCTCCAGAAAGAATAGTTGACCTCTTTTCTAGCTTTGATTTGGTAATCGTTGATACTCCGACTGGCCCCTCAAGAATCACTAATTACTTCATGGCCTTTGCAGATTTGGTTGTGCTGACCAGCACAATTCAAATTCTCTCCCTTCGAGGAGCTCTGCATAGCAAAGATTGTGCGCAGAGCGCAGGTCATGGCTCAAAACTCCAACTGTTGATTACCATGGCAAACCAAGCAGTTGATCATGAGTTTAGGTCATTAATTAGTGAAGACTTTGAACTCCTTGAGACGGCTATTCGTTTTTCCCCGCAGGTATCTGCTGCTCAGGGCCAGGCTAAGAGCCTATTGACTCTTGATGCAAAGAATGAAGTTGCTGCAGATTATCGAGAAGTTACTTATCTATTATTGGAAAAACTAGACCTTATCTGATTAAGCGCTCGCAAATCCCACGCGTCGCTCTGCAATGTCGCCAATCTCAATAGATCCGATCTTGGCCGCAGGCACTACATACTGCCGTCCCCTGGTGTCAACTAGCACTAGCGGAGTTGATGAAGTCAAAGCTTTGCTGACCATCGTTAGTACTTCACCGCGATCGAGAGAAGTTTCTATGGTTAGTTCGCGTAGTTGATCAGCAACGGCTATGCGAACTTCTGACTTGGCAGTTTCGGATTTTGCGCTCTTTCTTGTGCTCATAGTCCTATCCTAAAGAGTTTTGATGAATTTCGCTCCTTCATTGACCTAAAGATACTTAGCTCTGTAAGGGAAAGCCCGAGATGCCCCGCCAAAGCAAGTTGGTAACTAGTGATGTCGCCTCAGTGCGATTGATTTTCCCCTCCATTTCTAGCCAATGTCGAGCAGTAATCTGGGCGCAGCCGATTAAGCCAATAGCTAGCATCATCGACTCTTCTTTGGGAAAACCAGTATCAAGTGAGATAACTGCGCTCACTGCTACTGCACAGTCATGAGTCATGCGATCAAGCCTTTGCCTCACCTGTGGTTCTGCGCTCATGTCACTTTCAAATAAGAGTCTAAATGCTCCGCCTTCCTCGTCAATAAATTCGAAGTAAGCGCCAACCGTAGCCTTTACGCGATTCTTATTATCCTTCGTTGAGGCAATCGCCTTCTGGAGAGCAAAAACTAACGAGTCAATGTGAATATCCAACAACGCTAGATATAGATCCAACTTTGAGGGAAAGTGTTGATATAAAACTGGCTTACTAATCCCTGCACGATCGGCTATTTCATCCATCGCAGCTGCGTGATAACCAGAGGCAGTAAATATTTCAAAGGCAGCGCTTAGTAGCAATGTGCGTCGCTCATCGCGAGGCAGGCGGACCCGGTTATCAACTCTTTCACCACTGCTCATCGGTGGCATGGTACGAGGTTTGGGAAGATTTCACTAATACAACTCGTGTAGCCTTCCGAACCACGATGAGAAAACCACGCTTACTCCTAGTCCACGCCCATCCAGATGATGAGACTATAAACAATGGTGTGACCATGGCCAAGTATGTCGCCATGGGCTATGGCGTAACTCTTGTTACTTGCACACGGGGCGAAGAGGGCGAGATTTTGGTTCCGGAGCTACAATATCTAGCAAGTGGAAGTGAAGACTCACTTGGTCCAATTCGCGAAGCGGAATTAGCAAATGCCATGAAGGTTTTGGGAGTGGTTGATTATCGCTTCCTTGGTTCTCCTAAGAAATCTTGGCGCGACAGTGGAATGATGGGCTCTGAGCCAAATTCTAGGAAAGATAATTTCTGGAACGCAGATGTTGATGAAGCATCAGAGTCTCTAGTTGATGTGATTCTTGAAATTAAACCCGAGGTCATGGTCACATACGATGAAATCGGCGGCTATGGACATCCTGATCACATACAGGCCCATAGAGTGGCGATGCGAGCAAGCAAGCTAGCAGCAGAGCGTGGTTGGCAGATTCAAAAGATCTATTGGAACACGATTCCTATTTCGATCATTGAACAGGGAATGGAGGCAATGAAGGGCAGTGGAAGCGATTTCTGGGGTGTAGAGAAGGCCGAAGATTTACCTTTTGCTCAAGCCGATGAATTAGTAACAACGGTAATTGATGGCCAAGATTTTGTAGAAAAGAAGATGGAGGCTATGAAAGCTCATCCCACCCAGATTGCAGTGGAAGGACCATTCTTTGCACTCTCTGATAACTTAGGATTCAAAGTCTGGGGGCAAGAGTTTTATCGTTTGGTTTATGGCAGAGCTAGCGCTCCTTTCAATGAAGAAGGAAGAGAGACCGATCTCTTTGCCGGTATTCAGCTATGAAATCTCTAATCAGTCTAGCTTTCGGAGCACTAGTTGGTGTTTCAGGGGCTTTTCTTCATAATGCTTATAGGCCGATTGGCTTGGTTGTTTCTCTTCTGGCTGTAATTTTAGGGCTCAACTTGGTACGCAATATGTATCTTTCTAAGTCATCTCTTGCCCTCTTTGCCTTTGGCTGGCTTTTTGTAATTGTCAGAGCATCAAGTCTGGGCAATGGCGGTGAAGTATTAATTCAAGCTAATGCTTATGGAAATCTCTTGGTATTTGCGGGAGCCGCTCTAATCTCTTGGCGTTTACTTAGAAGGATTTAAGTTCTAACGCTTCCATCTCCAACTTTGGCCAGAAGGTGAGTCGCTTACAGAGATGCCCAGCAAAAGCAATTGATCTCTTAATTGATCACTAAGTGCGAAGTTCTTACTTTCCCGAGCTGTTCTTCTGGCCTCTAATAACTCTTTAGCTTCTTCTGGCAACTCCTTACTTGGCATTTGTTCCAATAGTTTCAAAGCAATTAGTGGTTCAAGCTTTTCTAGAATCGCAGCCTTCTTCCCATCTGAAAACGAAGTATCCTTTTCAAGAGATCTTAGCTTGAGCATCGCTTGGGGGGTATCTAGATCTGCCTGAAAGTCAGCAAGAATTGCTCTGACAAATGCCTCAGACTCAGGCGCATACTCTTTAGGCTCCTTTCTCCATCGTTGGTATTTGGCTCTTAAGCGCTGCAAAGTGGCATGTGCCGCACTTATGGAGTTCCAAGATAGATCCATCTGGCTGCGATATCGGTTTTCCAGGAAACAGAAACGCAAGGAAAGTGGGTCAAATCCGCGAGCCATTACATCAGAAACTAGAACTACATTTCCCGCACTCTTTGACATCTTTCTTCCCTCAAACAGGAGATGTTCTCCGTGGAGCCATGCGCTAACGGCTTCGCCTTTTACCAAAGGATTTGATTGCGCTCTCTCGTTTTCATGATGTGGGAAGCGAAGGTCAATACCGCCAACATGAAGATCAACATGGCCTTGTAGATAATGAAGTGACATTGCAGAGCATTCGATATGCCATCCTGGAAAACCAGGGCCGTAGGCAGTTTGCCAGATCATCTCTCTTCTATTGCCGGCAGCCTTCCAAAGGGCCCAATCAGCATGAAATCTCTTGGCGCCTGTTTCGCTGAATTCATAGCGATGGCCGGGCTTTAGCGCATCTAGGCGGTTTCCACTTAGCTGACCATAACTTTCAAACCTGGTGCTATCAAAATAGATTGAGGAATCAACTCCTTGATAGGCAAGACCTAAATCAATTAACTGCTCAATGTGCTCAAGCATCATCTCGATACATTCACTAGCCCTGGGGTAGGTGTGAGCCGGGAGAACATTTAACTGGGCTAAATCTCTATGAAACTTCTCCTCATATTCCCTTGCAATTGAGAAAGGGTCGCGTCTTTCAAGTTTTGATTGGGCCAACATTTTGTCTTCTTCAAAGTCATCACTCATATGGCCAACATCGGTGATGTTCTGCACCATCTTGACTTCAAGGCCAGAAAACTCCAAGGTTCTGCGCACCAGATCGCTAAGCAAGAAAGTCCTTAGATTGCCAACATGAGCATCACGATAGACGGTGGGTCCGCAACAGTAAATCCGCACTACTTGGCCATCGCGCGCAGTAATTGGCAGCACCCTCCGCTCTAGAGTGTCATAGAGCTGTAGCCCGTTATTTAGTGTTGGCTCGCGCTTCACCCCCTTATTTTGTAGGATTAGCCCCTGCAATGTAAGCATCTATTATGACAATTCGGTGTTTATAATTCTTTCTCTTCTATTGCTTTGAAGGAGGATCAGGTGACATACATCATCGCCCTTCCTTGCCTGGACGTACTGGATAAATCGTGTATTGAAGAGTGTCCCGTCGATTGCATCTATGAGGGCGATCGAATGATGTATATCCAGCCTGATGAGTGTGTTGATTGCGGGGCTTGTGAGCCAGTTTGCCCCGTTGAGGCAATCTATTACGAAGATGATGTGCCAGGCCAATACAGCGAATACAGGGAAGTCAATGCCGAATTCTTTGATGAATTGGGCTCACCTGGCGGGGCGGCGAAGGTTGGAAGAGTTGGTAAAGATCACCCTGTTATTCTGCAGATTCAGAAAAAACCTGCAGGCGAGTAAGTAGGCGACGATAAGACTCCCTGATTTTCCTTGGGATGCCCTAGCGCCATATGGGCAAAAGGCCCGAGCCCATAGCCAGGGAATCATTGATCTCTCACAAGGCACCCCGGTCGATCCCACCCCAGATTTCATTCAAGAAGAACTCAAAGCAAGTGCTAATTCACCAGGTTATCCACTAACTACTGGAAGTGGGCCGCTTCGAGAAGCTCTAAAGAAGTATTGCATTCAAACCTTGGGCGCAAGCGGTGACTTTGATGTGCTTCCAACTATTGGCTCAAAAGAATTAGTGGCGCTATTGGCATATATGTTGGAGGCCAAGTCCGTTCTTATCCCAGAAATTGCCTATCCGACTTATAGGGTAGGAGCAATCTTGGCTGGGGCTGAAATATGCGAAGTTGAAATTGATGCCAGCACATGGCCAGAAAGGGCAGACTTAGCCTGGATTAACTCACCATCAAATCCCACTGGTCGCATCCATAGTAAAGAGGAATTAGAGGCTTGCCTTATCTGGGCAAGAAAGTCGGGAGCAACCCTGGCAAGTGATGAGTGCTATCTGCCCTTCACCAATGGCATCCAGGCTCCTTCGATTCTAGCGATTGCTATCGGTGATAACACAGGCGTCTTAGCAGTTCATTCACTGTCAAAGCGATCAAACATGGCTGGCTATCGCGGAGCATTCATTGCTGGTGATTCGAAGTTAATAGCTCAATTGCTTGAGATAAGAAAACACATGGGAATGATGCTTCCCATGCCAATTCAGCGTTCAATGGCTGTGGCACTTTCAGAGCAGAGCCATGTCGATAAGCAGGCAGGAAGATATCGCGCAAGGCGAGATAGGCTAGCGACTGCTCTAAATAATGCAGGATTTAAGATCGAGTTCTCCAAGGCGGGGCTCTATATCTGGTGCAGTAGAGATGAAAAGGACTGGGATAGCGTGGCTTGGTTTGCTGGCCTAGGGATACTGGTAACCCCAGGGAGTTTCTATGGAGCCAAGGGAAGTAATCATGTTCGTATCGCGCTAACAGCCAGTGATGAAGATATCTCTAGCGCAGCCCAGCGGATAAATCAGTGCATAAAGTGATGATAAACAAGGCGATCTTGCTGGTTGGCGGCAAAGGAACTCGTCTTGCAGAATTGACCGCAGGCACTCCAAAGCCGATGCTAAGAGTTGCTGCAGCCCCAGTTACTGAGCATCAAATCGCTAAAGCACAAGCAGCTGGGATTAGGGAAATAGTCCTGGCTACCTCATATATGGCCGAGGTTTTCAAGCCCTATTTTAGTGATGGATCAAAGTTTGGCATATCAATCAAGTATGCCATTGAAGAAGAACCACTTGGAACAGGTGGGGCGATAGCAAATGCCGCCAAAGTTCTTGATCTTGGAAAAGATGAATCGGTATTTATCTTCAATGGCGATGTCCTAAGTGGCCATGATTTGATAGCCCAAGCAGATTATCATCAAAGCAAGAAAGCTGATGTAACTTTGCATCTAGTCAGGGTGCAGGATGGGCGTGCTTATGGGTGCGTGCCACTTGATTCAAATGGCAAGGTCTTAGAGTTCTTAGAAAAAATGGAGCATCCGAAAGTCAATACCATTAATGCCGGTTGTTATATATTCAATAAATTTGCTCTAGGGCAGATTCCGCAAGATTCAGTGGTAAGTGTGGAGAGGCAGACTTTTCCAGACCTCTTGGAACACAAAGGCGCTCTCTATGGATACATCGATGATTCATATTGGGTTGATATGGGAACTCCTGAGTCCTACATTCGAGCCTCTAGGGATTTGATCTTGAATCCTCGGATTTCACCTGCTACAAGATCCGTAAAGGATGGAGCAATCATCTCTGCTATGGCCCAAGTGGATCCCACAGCAAGGATCTCAGAGGGCTCTGTTGTTGAATCTGGGGCAGTAATTGGGTCAGGTTGCCGAATTAGGGGATCGATAATTTCAACTGGGGCAAGTATTGGTGATGGCGCAGTAATTGATAATTGCTATATCGCACCAGATGTTCTAATTGCAAGTAATGAAAAAATATTTGAGAGGATAATCATCAAATAGCCCTTATCTGGCCTAAAATCAGGGGAAAATCGACAATTTAGGGATTAGTTTCTACCCAAAAAAACCTGGCTTTCACCTTGACACATCCGAATAACAAGCGTGTAATTAGGCCCTAGTTGGCCCACCATCGGATGTGGGCCGTGTTTATAGGGGTACAACTGATGACCGATGCTCGTCGAATAGAGCAGACTTTCATTCCTGGCCCAATTATCCAATTGGGAAATGGCAAGATCGTTGAGCTATCGTGGCAAGAGCGAGCGCTATGTGCTCAAACCGATCCGGAGGCTTTCTTCCCTGAAAAAGGTGGTTCAACCCGTGAGGCAAAGCGAGTCTGTCTCTCCTGTGAGGTCAGACAAGAGTGCCTTGAATACGCTCTGGCACATGACGAGCGCTTTGGAATTTGGGGCGGACTATCAGAGCGCGAACGTCGTCGACTTAAGCGCCGTCCGGCCTAAATTAAGAAGCTCACCTAGAAGTAGATTCCTCACCAAAAGAACTAAGAGAGACTGGCCTAACCCTTCATTTGAAACAGAGGCGGTGTGATGCCTACTTTGGACAAGAACTTTGTAACTGCAATCATCGTTTCTCATAACGGGGCTCTCTGGCTACCAGAAGTCGTGGCATCGCTGGCTAAACAGAGGCGAGAAGTGGATCAGATGATTGCAGTCGATACTGGCTCTGAAGATACATCAGCTAGATTGCTTAGGAGCGCAGGCATTACCACAATCCCTGCTGCTAAAGAAACGGGCTTTGGCGCAGCAATCAAGGAAGCGCTATCTAGTTCCGAACTCAAACGTGGCAGCGATTCACAGACTGAGTGGCTCTGGTTGATTCATGATGATTGCGCCCCAGAAGTCAACGCGCTAGAGGAACTCTTGGCAGCCCTAGCGGAGCGACCTGCTACTGCTATGGCAGGTCCCAAGTTGCGTGGCTGGCATGATCGGAATCATTTACTAGAGCTGGGAATAAGCATCGCATCAAATGGCGCTCGTTGGACTGGTCTTGAATATCGCGAGACTGACCAAGGCCAACATGATGGCGCCAGCGAAGTCTTGGCGGTTAGCACTGCCGGGGCTCTGATTCGTCGTGATGTCTTTGAGGAGCTAGATGGATTTGATCCCGAGCTATCTTTATTTCGGGATGATGTTGATTTTGGCTGGCGCGTGCATACCGCCGGACACTCTGTGGTGGTAGTGCCTAAAGCCGTCGCTTATCATGCAGAGGCTGCCTCCAATGAGCGGCGAGGGATTGATGTCTCCGATGCCTTCTTGCGGCGCCCTCTACTTCTAGATCGCAGACATGCTGCTTATGTCCTGATGGCCAACATTTCTTGGTGGCTACTGCCCCTGATTGCTCTACAACTTCTCTCAGCATCTTTGTTCCGCGCCCTTGGTTATTTGCTAGCAAAACTTCCAGGCTATGCCTTGGATGAGGTTGCATCCGTCGCCTTAGTGATTCTCCAGCCGCAAGACTTAATTAGAGCTAGAGCAAAGCGACGAAGGCATCGTCTAGTTTCATCGCGAGTTATCTCCCGTTTTGTTCCTCCTAGAGGATCACAGCTGCGATTAGCCTTTGAGCGATCTAGATCTGCTATTACTCGCAGTTGGCGCAGCTCATCTATTTATGCGGAAAAGAGTCCTACTACATCTGCCCTCGGTCTAGATGACAAAGCGCTGGAGAATGCAGATATTGACTTAGTCCAGGCCCCATCACCAATTAGGTGGCTCACCCGCCGCCCAATAATTAGCGTCTCACTTCTGGTTACTTTGTTAGCTCTAATTGCCTCTCGTGATCGCTTGGGGTCAATAGTCGGCGGGGCGCTAGCTGCAACGCCTGCAAAGGCATTTGAACTATTTTCGATGTATTCCGATTCTTGGCACACCGTAGGTCTTGGCTCAAGTACTAACACACCTCCTTGGGTGGCATATATCGGCCTTGGATCCTTACTCACTGGGGCAAACTCCTCACTATTTGTAACCGGACTATTTCTTGGTGCAGTGCCTCTAGCTCTCTGGGGTTCGTATCTACTTGCAAGGAGATATACCGATCTACACTTTCTAGCACTCCTATCCGCACTTCTCTATGCCTTCTCGCCAACAACTTTGAGTGCTATCAATAGCGGCAGGCTTGGGACTCTAGCTTTAGTGGTTATCGGGCCTTGGTTGATTAGATCCCTCTTTGGACTTGAGCAGCTAGAGAATCTATCTTGGCGAGAGACGTTCTGGATTGCACTCTTATTGACCTTTGTCTGCGCCTTCTCGCCTATGACATTCATGTCGATCCTGCTCTGGCAGGCTATCTTGGTCATCTTCGATGTGGTTGCATTCAACTCCAAGAGTAATGCGATGGATAAATTAGTATTTGATAGAAGAAATTCCCGGCGAATTGCCATAATGATTTGCCCACTAATTGCTAATGCGCCCTGGTCTATCGAATTCATCCTCCATCCCTCACGTATTCTCCTTGATCCCGGCTTAAGCCTGGCAGGAGGTGAGGTGCTCTCTTTACTTCTAGGAAATCCTGGAGGAATTGGGGCTCCACCAATTTGGATAATCTCGCCAATACTCCTAATTGCTCTGATTGCGATTTTTGTAAGCAAGACAGCGCGCTTGGGAGAGGTAGCGCTCCTCTTTATTGCAATTGCAGCACTTCTTGGTTCCAGGCAGGTTTCAGGACATGGCAGCTTTGCGCCTGAACAACTCTGGGTCGGCTCTCTACTAGTTATTCCAACCCTATCGGCCCTGCTTGCTGGAGTAATCATGATTGATAACTATCTGCCAACTCTTAGCCAAGCCAATATTGACTATCGCCATATCTTGCTTGGTTTTACTTCTTTGATATCAGCACTTTCAATTCTGGCCTCAGCTACTTGGTGGCTCAGCTCATCCAATAGCGCTCCAGTTCAATCAGGCTCAAAATCTGCACTTCCTGCTTTTCTAAGTGCCAGTGCGCAGACAGAGGGGCGTTATAAGACTCTGGTACTAAGAGCAGAGTCTTATAAGGTGGAATATTTCATTGCACGAGATAGCGATCTGCAATTAGGACAAGCTGATGTGATAACGGGTCTTGCGCCGGTAGTCACAAGGGCGATTAATGATCTCATCGCCGGATCTGGAGTAAGCAGCAGCAAAGTCTTTGCTGAGTTTGGAATCCGCTATCTCTTTCTAGCAAATCCCATTGATGATGAGCTGGTAAGGACCATTGATGGCGCTGGAGGATTCACTAGAGCTGCCTCAACTGATGAAGGAATTACTTGGAAAGTTCCTGGAGCGCTTGGTCATATCTCATTCTTATCTCAGGATGGAACTTATTCAGTCTTGCCTAGTGGGAAGATTGGAGCTCGCGGAACACTTACCTCTGCTGGAGTCGTCGTAATCACTGAGAAATATGACGATCGATGGAAGATGTTGCTCAATGGTAGTTACATCCCTGCAACTGAAACTGAGAATGGAATGCCAAGGTTTTATGTCACCGAAGCTGGGGATTTCTTGATCTTCCATGACGCCACCTCAAGAAGAGCTTGGGTCTCACTGCAACTTGTTAGCTTGCTTACTCTAATTGTTCTGGCACTTCCTGCTCGTCGCAGAAGAAGTCAGATGAGCGAGGCGGAGTTGGCATGAAAGAGACTCGAGCCAGCTTTGCCGTATTGATCTTCATTGTTATCGCACACATAGCTCTCTTACTTCCACAGAGCTCCTCTAGTTCTGTTGTGACACAGTCATATCCAGCAACGGCATGTCCGGCAGGGGTTTCAGGGGTGCAAGCCACTGCGCTCCTTGCCAATAAGAGCATTCAGCTCAGGAATATCAATCAACCCGGTGTCGAGCTAAAGAAGAATAACTCTGGTAGCTATGCGCTCAACCGTGGAGCAATCTTAGTTGCTGGAAACCCGGCTAATACCAGCTCAATTATCACTAGACCTGGCAAGTGGACCAGCGCCACTACCTGCACGATAAGTGGCCCTATCAATTGGTTTGCTGGCGGAACGGCTAATGTCACCAGTCAGTCAAAGTTAATCATGATCAATAGTGGATTAAGTGATGCCCTTGTTGATATCACCGTCTTTTCAGAAAGTGGTAGTAGTCAGAGTCTGGCAGTAACCGTCAAGGCCTCATCTGAGAAAGTGATTCGCATCGATTCCCTATCTCCAGGGTCTGAGCGAATAGTCCTTAAGGTTGAGATTAGAAATGGCCGAGTCACCTCGTATCTTTTGGATGAACGAATCCGTGGCTTAGATAACGTTGGTGGAGACTTCGTTCCGGCGATTTCAAAGGCGAGCAAAGAGTTAGTCATTGCAGGCCTTGCCGTGAAGTTTGGTTCCAATAGCTCAATCAAACACACTTTGCGGCTAATGAGCGTTGGGGAAGTTGATGCTAGCGCTAGCGTTGAAATCATCTCCTCCGAAGGCGTCTATGTTCCCGTGGGCTTTAGCGATATCTCACTTAATGGTAGGGAGGTTACTGATATTGATCTAAGCGGAGTCGACTTTGGTGGCAAGGCATTCGCGCTAAAAATCAGCGCGACTCAGGAGATAGTGGCTTCGGTTCTATCAGAGGTGAAAAGAGGCTCAGTTTCAGACTTCATCTGGAGCGCACCAAGTGATGCCTTTGACACTGTTAGTTTCAATCTTCATGGCCTTGAGCCTGTGATGAGCTTTGTCGGAGAGCGAGTCATAGTCTCTGTAGTTTGGAAGGATAGAGAGGGAAAGGGTTACAACGACTTGCTTCGCGGAGATGAAATCGTTAGTTGGAAAGTTCCGCCTAATGCCAGGCTACTGACCATTAGTAGCGCAAGCCCGGTAGTTGCGGCAATGAGTTGGATAACTGGGGATGGGGTTGCCCGTCTTGGCATCGCTCCAAGTACAAACCTTGAAAGTGCCACTAGACCAATTGCTGATATCGCAGTTATTCAGCCTCGCGGCTAGTAAATCCCAGAAAAGTGCCTACTCAGAGACTAATCTCGCGCCATGTCATCGACCAATAGCTCAAAGCCAAGCTCTCCTCCGAGCGCTGTTGGCAGACGTTGCACTCGCTCTGGATGTGGCGCACATGCAATCAAAACCCTTACCTACATTTATTCTGATTCAACCGCACTTATCGGACCACTTTCAACTTACGTCGAACCACATTCCTATGATCTTTGTAGAGAACACTCTGCCAAATTGACCGTTCCACAAGGCTGGAGCGTCATTGAACATAATCCTGATAGGCAAGTTGTCGAACCATCCCCTGAGGACCTAATTGCAATTGCTGATGCAATTCGTCAGAGTTTTTCCGAGGAGATAAAACCAAGGACGATAACTCCTGAAGTTGGTCGTCGTGGCCATCTGCGGGCAATCCCAGATCAGAAGTAAGCCCGCTAAGATTCAATAGTGGATCAAGAGCTGCTTGATAAAGTAATAAAGGCCTATGACATACGTGGCCTAGTTGATGACGAGATCAGCACCGACTTTACTTTCGCACTCGGCATTGCCTTTGCTAGATTCATTGAGCAGGAGCGTCAGCCAGCCACTGTGGTCGTGGGCGAGGATATGCGCCGCTCCTCTGCTGATCTAGCCAGAGCATTTTCAGATGGGATAACTTCTCAAGGACTTGATGTAATTCGAATTGGGCTCTGCTCAACCGATCAACTCTATTTCGCATCAGGTGCGCTTAACATGCCGGGTGCGATGTTCACCGCTAGCCATAATCCCGCGCAATACAACGGAATCAAGCTCTGTCGAAGTGGCGCTAGGCCAATTGGCCAAGAATCAGGTCTGGCATGGATTAAATCGGCAATTGCCCAAGGATTTCCAATTCCAAGCCGCCCCATGGGAAAAGAGCGAAGCCAGGATTTATTGGCTGCCTACGTCAAATACTTATTCTCGCTTTTCCCGGAGAAGGCCTTCGCTCCAGATTTTCAGTCTCGACCGCTTCGCATAGCCATTGATGCTGGAAATGGGATGGGGGGTCACACCGCTCCCGCGGTGATGCGCGAGATAAACGCGGTCGTTGATGGAATCTACTTCGAACTAGACGGCACTTTTCCAAATCATGAAGCAAATCCCATAGAGCCTAAGAATCTAGTTGATCTGCAAAGTCTAGTAAAGGAAAAATGCTCTGATATTGGCCTGGCATTCGATGGCGATGCTGATCGCTGTTTCTTGGTTGATGAAAACGGGGACTTGGTTTCTCCCTCTGCCCTTACTGCGCTGATTGCAAAGCGTGAACTTATTAGAAACCCCGGTGCATCCATTATCTATAACCTAATATGTTCCAAGGCGGTGCCTGAAGTGATTGCTGAGTCAGGGGGCAAGGCGCTTCGTTCAAGGGTTGGCCATTCATATATCAAAGAGATGATGACGCGGCATCAAGCAGTATTTGGTGGAGAGCATTCTGGGCATTTCTATTTCAAAGACTTTTGGTCAGCAGACTCTGGGATGCTTGCAGCTCTTCATGCAATAGCAGCGCTTCTTGAGAGTCAGATGAAGCTATCTGAGTTGATGCAGAGTTTTAATCGCTACAGCCTAAGCGGTGAGATCAATACCACCGTTTTTGATCAAGGCTCAGCAATAGATAAGATCAAATCTCACTTCAAAGATTTTGAGCCAGGCTTAGGTTTTGATGAGCTAGATGGCCTTACTGTCAGCGCTAAGAATTGGTGGTTTAACCTAAGGCCTTCAAATACTGAGCCCTTGTTAAGGCTTAATGTTGAGGCAGATACCCGAGAGCATATGGCTAGTATGCGAGATCTGGTCTTGCAGTTAATAAGAAATGGGTAAACTACACCTTCTAATCAGAGGCAAGTGCGAACCTATCAGGAGAGAGAATTAAGTGAGCCCTACAACGATGACCACTCCAAAACATGACATTGCCAACCCCGCCCTTGCTGCTGGAGGCAAAAAGCGCATCGAGTGGGCCGAGCGGAACATGCCAGTACTGGGCCAAATCAGAGAGAGATTTGAGAGAGAACAGCCTTTTAAAGGCGTGCGCTTTGCTGCCTGCATGCATGTAACAACCGAGACTGCCAATTTGATGCGAACCCTAAAAGCTGGTGGAGCAGAGCTGGCGCTTTGTGCATCAAATCCGCTATCGACTCAAGATGACACAGCCGCTGCTTTGGTCTTTGAATATGGAATTAGCGTATTTGCCAGGAACGCAGTTGATCGCGATGGTTACTACGCTCACATCAATTCGGCCCTTGACATCGCCCCTCATCAAGTCTTTGACGATGGATGCGACTTAGTAAACACACTTCACACCACAAGGACTGAGTTACTGCCAAATATCACTGGAGGGTGCGAAGAGACCACGACAGGTGTTATTCGTTTGCAACAGATGGCAAGAGACGGCGCGTTAACATTTCCCATGATCGCTGTTAATGACACAGATACCAAGCATATGTTTGATAATCGCTATGGCACCGGGCAATCAACCGTTGATGCCATCTTCCGTGCAACCAATCAGTTGATTGCCGGCAAAGTGTTTGTCGTTGCTGGTTTTGGTTATTGTGGCAAGGGAGTGGCGGAGCGCGCTCGAGGAATGGGCGCAGAGGTGGTAATTACTGAAATCGATCCCACCAAGGCACTTGACGCACTTATGCAGGGCTATCGCGTCATGCCTATGGCAGAGGCAGCAAAAGTTGGTGACATTTTCATCACCGTTACTGGTAATCGCACTGTTATTGCAGCGGAACATTTCCAGGCGATGAAAGACGGGGCGATTTTGGCTAATGCTGGTCACTTTGATATCGAAATTGACGTGGCCTGGCTTGAGAAGAACTCAGAGAAGAACCCAAAGATTCGCCATCAAACAGATGAGTATTTGCTTGGCAACGGCCGGAGAATTCTCTTGATTGCTGAAGGTCGCCTGGTAAACCTAGGAGCTGCCGAGGGCCATCCGGCAGTGGTTATGGACATGTCATTTTCTGATCAAGCCCTAACTGCTGAATGGTTAGTAAGGAGCGCGAAGGGACTTGGTCCTGGCGTTCATATGGTTCCAGTTGAGATTGATAAAGAAGTTGCGCGCTTAAAGTTAAAGTCAATGGGAGCAACTATTGATACTTTAGCTCCGATACAAGATGAATATCTGAACTCCTGGAAGCATGGTAGCTAATGACTTCGGTGATGGTCGTTGATGACGATCAAGACCTTGCCGAAATGTTGGGAATTGTCTTAAATGGCGTAGGTATTGAAGTCGATCTAGTCAGCAGGGGCGATGAGGTACTTGAGGTCTTTCGTAATAATCCACCAGACTTAGTCTTGCTCGACATCATGCTTCCGGGTCTTGATGGTGTTGAAGTCTGCAAAGAAATTCGCAAACATTCAATGCGTGTGCCGATAGTGATGCTAACTGCCAAGAGTGAGACTCATGACATAGTTAAAGGACTTGAGGCCGGCGCTGATGACTATATGGTTAAGCCCTTCAAACCATCTGAGTTAGTGGCGAGAATTAGAACTAGGTTACGCAGGGCAAGTGGTGAAACCGCAAGCACTCTGACGATTGATGATTTAGCCATCGATATTGTGGAGCACATCGTTACTCGCGCGGGAAAAGAGATTCCGCTTACTCGCCTAGAGTTTGATCTCTTGGTTTCACTAGCCAAAGAGCCGGGAAGAGTATTTACCAGAGAAACGCTCTTAGGTGAAGTATGGGGCTATCGCCACTCTACCGATACTCGACTAGTCAATGTTCACATTCAAAGGTTGCGTGCCAAGATTGAACGTGATTCTGAAAATCCCACCATCATTACCACAGTTCGGGGCATTGGTTACAAGGCAGGCGCATCAGGTAGTAGAAGTTAGAGGCAGTGCCAAGTGAAGATAACCGAGTACTTTCGCACCTCTTTATTTAGGAAGGTCTTCTCAGTCTCAAGTGTTATCTCCATTACTCTGATCTATCTTCTTGGCTTAAGCCTCTATAACCGCATCTCTGAGGGCATGATCGAGGAGAAGATCTCAGCGGCAATCTCTGAAGGCGAGGCTGCAATCCGATATGCGGACTATCGCTTCCTAATCGGCAGCATGAATAGAAATACCAATTACAAGGCAATTATCGATGAGATCATCAAGTCAACCAATGTCAGCGCTAAAGCCTCAGGTCGAGAGATCGCCCTCCTGAGTAGTAGCGGCAAAAAAGTTGCTGGAATTCCCCCAAAGTCGACCTCAAACTTCCTTGAATCAGCCTCTATTCCCAATCAGCTAAGGCAGCTGGTATCCCAAGACGACGAAGTCCACTGGCAGCGAACCAAATTGAAGTATTCCAATGGCGATAGCGTGGCAGGGGTCGCAGTAGGACATCGCATAGAGATCAAATCTGTGGGTAAGTACGAAATGTATGTGCTCTTTGATTTTGCATCACAACAACAAACAATAGATCTCATTGGACGATCAATGTTGGGCACAGGGCTTCTCTTGATGGTACTGATAATGCTCATTGCCTCTGTAGTTCTCGGACAAGTCATTAAGCCAGTTAGGTATGCCGCCGAGGTTGCTGAGCAACTAACATCTGGCGATTTGTCGAAGCGAATGGAAGTGAAAGGAAAGGATGAAGTTGCAAGACTTGGAATGGCCTTCAATGAGATGGCAGAAACTCTGGAAAAACAGATTACGCGCCTAGAGAATCTCTCACGCCTTCAACGGCGGTTTGTCTCTGATGTTTCACATGAGCTACGCACACCTCTAACCACCATACGCATGGCATCTGACTTAATCTATGCGGCCAGAGATGGTTTTGATCCTACGATTACCAGAAGCGCTGAGCTTCTGATATCTCAAATCGATCGCTTTGAAGAGTTATTGATTGATCTCTTGGAGATAAGTCGCTTTGATTCTCAAGTTGCCACCCTTTCGCTCTCGAGAGTTGATGTTTGGAAGCTAGTAAATCGCTGCGTCGATGATGTAGCTATGGATGCTAAGCAAAGAGATGTGAAGATTCGGATCGATACCCCGCAAGAAGAAGTCTTGATTGACGGGGATTCGCGGCGCATCGAGCGAATTGTGCGGAATCTATTGGGGAATGCGATAGATCATGCCGAAGGCAATCCAGTGGATCTAACTATCAAAGTCGGTCAGAGCGCAGTCTCAATTTCGGTTAGAGATTACGGAGTTGGAATTGAAGATCATCATCTAGGTCGAGTATTTGATCGTTTCTGGCGAGCAGACCCATCTCGCTCTCGGATTAGGGGCGGATCTGGACTCGGGCTATCAATTGCTAGAGAGGATGCAAATCTTCATGGCGGCGATATCCAAGTCTCTTCAGAGCTGGGCTCTGGTTCACAATTTGTTTTGACTCTTCCGTTGGCCCAAAGTCAACCAATCATTGAAGTTCCCACAGGCGAATTACCCACAGATTAGAGTCTTAGCCCGTAGACCCTTGATTTCCTTTGTCAATAATGGCTAAGTGGAACTTGATGCTAGTAATGATAAAGGAATATTCACAGCACTTAAGTCACTAGTTTTTCCAAGAATTTGTCTTTATTGCCAAAGCGAATTTGCATCGCTTTGTGAAAATTGCCAGCAACTCTGGCTGGCTCCGGTGCAGCAGCGATATGTATACGACTTAGCAGTCAACTCAACTTTGACCTATAACGCAGGTAGTTCTAGGGTGGTAATTCAGGCCAAAGAGAATAGAAATCGAGTCGCTCAATATTTGATGGCCTCTGCTCTAAATACAGCTCTAGAGAAATTTGAATCAGATAGTCCAGAACTAAGTATCTCTCGATGTTTATTGGTTCCGATTCCGGCAAGTAGATCTGCGATTAGAAGAAGAGGTGGCTCTTTTCTACATCCAATCCTTGATCAACTAGTAGCTATTCAGGATAAGAAAAATGGCTTGCGCTGGCGCTGGAAAGAACTATTGGTTCATCATAAGCCTGTTAGGGATCAGAGCCAACTCTCATATGATCAGCGCCAGAGCAACATGTCAGATGCTTTTAGGCATATAGGCGATGAGTTGACAGAGGCGAGGCCGATTTTTCTGATAGATGATGTATTGACCACCGGGGCTACGTTATATAGCGCTTTTCGGGCTTTAAGGGAGATAAATCTGACAGTTTTGGGCGCAGCCACGGCATGTGCGTCTGCCCACCGTCTGCTAATACGATAGCGCCCTAGCATTTCAAGTGGAGGGTTGATCGATGGTAGTAATTCTCGACAAGATTCTGCGCGCCGGCGAGGGACGCGCGCTCAAGCAATTAGAGAAGATTGCCGATCTTGTTAACTCTCATGAGGCCACTTTTAGCGCAATGAGCGATGAGCAGCTACGAGCCATGACCGATACCTTCAAATCGCGGCTTGCAGCAGGAGAAGAGCTCGATGACATTCTTCCTGAGGCATTTGCCGTGGTTAGAGAAGCATCAAAGCGAACCCTGGGACAGCGCCACTTTGACGTTCAGATTATGGGTGGCGTAGCTCTGCATCGCGGCAATATTGCAGAGATGCGCACAGGTGAAGGAAAGACTCTGGTTGCAACGCTTCCTTCCTACCTAAATGCACTCACGGGCCTGGGAGTGCACATTGTCACCACCAATGATTATTTGGCAGAGCGTGATAGCGAATGGATGGGACGTATCCATAGACTCTTAGGCCTAAAAGTTGGAGTAATTCTGGCTTCCATGAGCCCAGCTGAGCGGCGCGAACAATATAACTGCGATATCACCTATGGAACTAATAATGAATTTGGCTTCGACTATCTTCGTGACAACATGGCCTGGAACCTAGCTGATTGTGTGCAACGCGAACATAACTATGCCATCGTCGATGAAGTTGATTCAATCTTGATCGATGAGGCTAGGACTCCGTTAATCATTAGCGGTCCTGCAGATAAGGCGACAAAGTGGTATCAAGAATTTGCCACTATTGCCTCACGCCTGACTCGTGGCGAGCATTATGAAGTCGATGAAAAGAAGCGCAATACTGGAATTCTTGATGCTGGAGTTTCCAGGGTGGAAGAGCTATTAGGAATTGAAAACCTCTATGAGGCGGTAAATACCCCAATGATTGGCTATCTGAATAACGCCCTTAAGGCTAAGGAGCTATTCAAGCGTGATAAGGATTACGTGATCATGAGCGGTGAGCTTTTGATTGTTGATGAACATACTGGTCGAGTTCTCTCTGGACGTCGCTATAGCGAAGGCTTACATCAAGCGCTTGAAGCCAAAGAACGGGTAGAGATCAAGGATGAAAACCAGACTCTGGCCACAATCACCCTACAGAACTACTTCCGCATGTATGAGAAGTTAGCAGGCATGACTGGCACAGCTATGACTGAAGCTTCAGAGTTCATGCAGATATACAAACTAGGCGTCATTTCTATTCCCACCAATCAAACCATGCAACGTCTTGATCAATCAGATCTGGTCTATAAAACTGAGGATGCCAAATTTGAGGCGGTAGCCAATGACATATCTGAGCGCCATCGCAGGGGGCAACCAGTGTTGGTGGGAACAGTGAGCGTTGAAAAGTCAGAGGTTTTATCAAATGCGCTGCGGCGAAAAGGCATTCCTCATGAAGTATTAAATGCTAAACAACATGAGCGTGAAGCTGCCATTATCGCAAGAGCTGGAACAGTTGGGGCAGTTACAGTTTCAACAAATATGGCAGGTCGTGGAACTGACATCATGCTTGGGGGAAACCCAGAATTCATGGCCGACTATGAATTACAACGCCAAGGAATATCACCAGTTGAAAGCGCAGAGCAGTATGAAGCGATGTGGCCAGCTGAGATCGAAAGACAGAGAGCCGCCGTAGCCAAAGGACACGATGAAGTTGTCTCCCTGGGCGGACTCTATGTCCTAGGGACGGAGCGCCACGAGTCTAGGCGTATCGACAATCAGCTACGTGGTCGCTCTGGTCGCCAGGGAGATCCTGGTGAGTCTCGTTTTTATCTCTCACTTCAAGATGAGTTGATGCGCCGATTTAACTCAGCCCTTGTTGAGCGTTTCCTAAGCGCTACCGGAATTCCTGAGGATACTCCGATTGAATCCAAGATGGTCACAAACGCCATTAAGTCGGCTCAAACCCAAGTGGAGTCACAGAACTTTGAGATGCGCAAGAACGTTCTTAAATATGACGATGTAATGAACCGCCAACGCGAAGTTATCTATCGCGAAAGACGTGAAGTACTAGAGGGCGCTGATATTAAGGAGCAAGTTGATGGATTTATTGAAGACACCATTCGTGGTTATGTCCTAGCGGCAACTAATGAAGGATTTCCTGAAGAGTGGGATCTAAACCAACTCTGGACCGCTTTCAGAGCCACCTATCCGGTTTCACTAAAGATTGAAGATATTGAAGCAGAGGTCGGCGGTCGAGCAGGGCTAGATACTGACTTTCTAACCACGAAGGTCTTAGATGACATCTTTGCAGCCTATGCCAAACGTGAAGAGGAGTTGGGCGCTGAAGTTCTACGTGAACTTGAGCGAAAGATTCTTCTCTCAGTATTAGATAGAAAGTGGCGCGAGCATCTCTATGAGATGGATTATCTCCAAGAGGGAATCGGTCTTCGCGCTATGGCGCAGCGAGATCCACTTGTTGAGTATCAGAAAGAGGGATACGAGCTATTTTCCGCGATGATGGATGCAATTAAGGAAGAGTTAGTCGGATTCCTATTCTATGTTGAAGTCAAAGTGGAGAATGAGCACGTGGAAGCAAAGGGTGTTACCCCCGCCGCTGCTAAGGCTGAGCTCCGTTACTCATCGCCAGATGAGAGTGGCCAGGCTTCTAGATCCACGGCTCAGATAATCCCTCAAATATCGAGAAACTCACAATGCCCGTGTGGTTCTGGAAAGAAATATAAACGCTGCCATGGGGCTGCCTAATTCTGTTCTAGATTAGGCTCAACTCGGTACAGAGCCATTTGTGATCTACTCCTTCAAAGCGCGCGACTACGGCTCTGATTCTTTCTCTAAAAATTAGGGTCGCACTTAATTCCACCACTCCATCTATTGGCTGGCTTCTCCTGATAGTTTTTATCTTGGGAACTTCCTTTAAGCTGCCGACTTGAGCAAGCAGTGTGTTGTAGGTGTAGCGATGGGTGGTGCGAGCCACCTGTGATGCTGGGCGTCTGGCAGCCATGATCTCTAGAGCGGTTATCAAATAAGTCAGAGTCCAGCGCGTGGCATCTGGAAGCTCTGAAAGGGTAGTGGGAGTTGGCGCAAAATCTGCCTCATAGCTCTCATCATGATTTGTTGGAATCAAGCGGAGCCTCTCAAGGCTGTCTTGAATCTTCCTACCAAAGAGTGGGGTTGAATAGGAATTGCCCTGTTCAAAGAGCTCTAAAGCTGGCTGATCTAAATGATGATAATCATTCAGATCAAGTCCTGGATCGCGACTTTCTGCCTCTCTTTTCATAGCCAGAGCATCTTGAAGAATTAGTAATTAGCCATCCTCTGAAAGTATGAGGCATTATCCACAGAGTGTTGAAAGCCCCGATTCAGCTGTGGAAGTAAGGAGACAGGAAGGTAAGAATTTGGGTATTCATCACCCATGAAGAATACCCAAAAGCTTCAGAGAAACTCTTTCAACTTCTCTTTGAGAGGTTACCTAAGAATGATTTTGGGGGCCTGCTTAATTGCTGCCTCGTTTATCTCAGCTCTAGTTATCTCCAATTCATCTAGCCGAATGATCACTGTTTGGAGCGCAGCTGTTGAACTTGGAGAAGGAGAGGTGATAACCCCAGATGATGTTGTCATGAGCAAAGTTCTACTGCCAAGTAACGCAGCAAATTACATTGATGGAGAAGTACCTATTGTTGGAAGCTCTGTCATCAGAGCCATCGGGGCCGATGAGTTAATACCGGCTTATGCTCTAAGTAGCCAGATTGATGACCAGCTCCAGCAAGTGCCTATTGCAATTTCTTTGACCCAAGTACCAAAAGATATTGGCAGTGGCCAAATCGTTGATGTCTATGGAATCACGGGATCTGATCTACGTTCTCAGAGTCTTGAACCTGGAAAGTCAAGAAGTCGCTTGATTGCCCGTAATTTAGTGATAGATCAGATTGATAACCATGCAAGCAGCCTTGGAGGAGACTTGGTGATCACACTACTTGTTCAAAGGCAGATAGTTCCAAGCCTGATTGAAGATATGGGAAACTATGACTTCGTTCTGGTGCGAAACCGGTGAAAATAGATCTAATTACCGCACTTAGCTCCCATCAAGTTGAAGACCAAGTTATTGCAGTTCTCTTAAGGCATGATTTCCAGCTAAGAAAGCGTCTACTTTCTCCGACAGACTTTGACCTCGAAGCCATGGCCAGTCCCACTACCGATCGCACTCTGATTATCACCGATCACGATTTTGGAATGAACTGGCGTGAATTAAGAAGGCAGAGTGATGAGAATCTATCGATACTAGTTCTAGATATCAGCAAGAAAGTAAGCAGTGATGAGATACTACAGTTGGCTAATCAAGCCCTTAGAGGAAGTGCTGAGGCAGAGCATCCTAGAAACCTGCATCGAAAAAACTCTTGGGTCCTATTTACCGGCTCTCTGGGCTCTCCTGGAATCTCAACTCTTGCTCTAAATACTGCGCAGGAGTACTCCAAGTTAGCCCAGGTATCCCTAGTTGATGCAGATTTGTCACACCAGAGCCTGAGTCAGATGGTGGGGGAGAGGGCTAGTAATCAACAGAGCTCTCTAAGTAGGTCGCTCTCGCTACAGAGTATAGATGCACTTGATGAGATTATTTCTAAAGAAGGCGAGAGCGTATTTATTGACATAGGAAGTGCTCCATTACTCAGCCAAGCAGTATCTGATAGAAGATTGAAAGGCAGGCTCTTCATGCAGGCCCTCAGCTGCTGCTCTCATCTGGTCTATGTAATCCATCAAGATAGCCATGCTCTTTATCAATTAGAGGAATTTGAGTTAGCGCTTGCGAAATTCTCCGGTGGCCTTGGGGTGATTTATATCCTTAATAAGGAGAGTAGTAGCCCTAATCGCCCTGTCTTTCGCAAGAGTTTTCGCAGCAAGATTAATAACCAGCCTCATTTCTTTATGCCTTATGAGTATGCCAATCTAGAGCGTGCTCGCAGTAGATATGCCACCCTCTCTGAGGTTAGCCCTCGAAGCAGCCTTTCTCGGGCGGTGCGGGAATTAGCCCTTTATCTTGATAAAATGATCTGAAGTACTCTTTCACCTATGCCTTTTCGCCATCCGCTCTCAGATCAGACATCGCTGACGCCAGACGATGCTGCACACCTTGGTGAATTAATCGCTGAATGGCAATTACTGGCAGATATCTCATTTGCCGATCTAGTTCTCTGGGTTCCAAGGCGCCAAGATCAAAAGAGCTGGCCTGAAGGACATAGAGCCATAGCTCAAATTCGCCCCATGACCGCAGCAACAGTCTTCACTCATGACCTAATAGGTAATGAAGTTGCTTGGGGCTCTCGCCCTGATCTAGATCACGCGCTATCAAGTGGTGAAATTATTAGAGATAGTAGTCCTGAGCAGGTCGGAGAGATAAGAATCAAGGTCGAGTGCATTCCAGTCTTCTTTGCTGGTCGGGCAATAGCAGTGATCTCGCGCCATAGAAATCTAGAAACCATGAGAACTCCTTCAAGACTTGAGCTAAATTATCGCGAGATTGCCAATCACATTTATCGCATGATTGCTGAAGGGAATTTCCCCCAAAGAGATAGTGTTTATCTGGCAGAGGCTGCCCCACGAGTCGGTGATGGCCTGGTAAGACTCGGCGTTTCAGGCGAAGTACTTTTTGCTAGCCCTAATGCCCGCTCCGCCTTGATTCGAGTCGGCTGGGACAAAGACCTTGAAGGACAGAACCTTGGTCAAGTTCTAGATTCTCTTAGAGATCCGTCATCTCCTCTCAATCCAAGGGAGGAGAATTGGCAGACTAGTATGAGTGGCAGGCAGTTGAAGCGAGATGAGTTTGAGAATAGTGGTGGAGTTCTAGACCTACTGGCCATCCCTTTGACCGAAGGTGGTAATCGAATTGGTGCTGTCGTTCTAGTTCATAACGTCACTGAGTTAAGAAGAAAAGATAGAGCCTTGATTAGTAAGGATGCCACTATCAGAGAGATTCACCATCGAGTAAAGAACAACCTACAGACCGTTTCAGCCCTTCTGCGCCTTCAAGCAAGGCGCATCGAAGACCCTAAGGCCCGCGCAGCGATTGAAGAGGCGGTCAGAAGAGTAGTCTCAATTGCCTTGGTTCATGAGACTCTCTCTGCTACCTCGCAAGATCTAGTGCAGTTTGATGAAGTTATCACCAAGATAATTCATGGGGCTTCGGAATTGAATATCAGGCCCCATGAAATCGAGATCAAGAAGGTAGGCGAGTTCGGCCTTATCTCCTCGATGGTGGCTACCCCTCTTGCCCTGGTCATAACCGAGCTAATTCACAATGCCCTAGAGCATGGCCTGAGTCAGAGCGGTAATCTGGTGGAGCTGAGAATTGATCGCAAAGCAAATTCAATGAGTATCACCGTTGTCGATAATGGAGCAGGAATTCCAGGTGACTTCTCGCTTGATCAGAACACTAATCTGGGCTTGCAGATTGTTCAGACCCTAACTAAGAACGAGCTAGCTGGAAAAATGGAATTCATCAAGCCAAAGATTGGAACGCAAGTCCAGATTACTTTTCCGCTAGAGCGTTAAAGCTTTAATCTTCGAGATTACTTTCAGATAAGCGGGCGCGATTCCTGGCAGCACGACGTTTCATGGCTCGTCTTTCATCCTCTGATAGACCGCCCCAAACGCCAGAGTCTTGACCGCTCTCAAGGGCCCACTGCAAACATTCTTGCCTGACCACACATGGCATACAGACCTTCTTCGCCTCCTCGATTTGAGCGATTGCAGGTCCAGTATTTCCTACGGGAAAGAAGAGTTCAGGGTCGATATCACGGCAGGCAGCGCGGTGGCGCCAATCCAATCTCATATGACCTCATCAATCTTTGGGCAAGGGCGTTCGGCAATACCGGAATTGGCCGTTCTTGCTCTTTTTGGTTGTAATGCGAACCAGATGTGGGCGCGATTACTGCCCCATTATCCCCGTTAAGAGATCTTTACTCAAGGGTCTTGGCGGGCGATTTCGAAAAAAGAGTGAGACAGAGCGCTCTAGCTCTTAAATCATTTTGATTTTCAATTCTTTCCTTCGACCTTCATAAGCGTGGTGTATTTAATATCCGCTTTCTTGGCTAGATCATCTTGAGTCAAGCCAGGTCTATTACGTAACCTCTGCCGCGCCGTGCGCGGCGAGCCAGTGTTTCCCTTCTCTGCCGCGCTTGGCGTGGCCAATTCGGTTGGGAAAAAATCGGAAAGTTTGATCATGGTGCCCCCGACAGGACTCGAACCTGTGCACCCGCCTCCGGAGAGCGGTGCTCTATCCCCTGAGCTACGGGGGCGCTTTGGAAAAGATTATCAGTGATTCTTCTGCCAATATTGGCCCATGAAAGAACGAGCATATTTTGCAACTGGCTGCTTCTGGGGAGCAGAGAGAAGATTCTGGAATCTATCTGGGGTGATCTCAACATCAGTGGGATATATGGGCGGAAATACCAAATCACCAACCTATGGCGAGGTCTGCACTGGAAAGACCAATCATGCTGAAATGGTTGAAGTAGTTTTTGATCCAGAGCAGATCTCATATCAAAGGCTGCTTGAGGAGTTCTGGGTTATGCATGATCCAACTTCACTAAATAAACAGGGTGGAGATATAGGAACGCAGTATCGCAGCGCAATTTTTACGACCACCCCAGAGCAATTAGGCCTTGCTCAACAAAGCCGTGAGATTTATAACGATGTGCTCAAGAAAGCAGGCCTTGGTGAAATTGTTACGCAGATTCAAAGCGCAGAGGGATATGAGTATTTCCTGGCAGAGCAATATCACCAGAGATATCTCGAGAAGAATCCCAATGGTTATGACTGTCACTCCAGCGCCGGGATTGCATATCCAGCTTTGAAGTCCTGAGGAGAAGAGCCAACAATGTCTTATAGCCGATCTGAGCTTCCAAAAATCAATCCCCAAACTGGAGAAGATTTTCCAGTTCAACTCGATGATGGGAAATTAGCAAGGGAACTAGATGCGCTTTCCTACGATGTATTGCGAAAAGCTGGGACTGAAGTTGCATTCACTGGCAAGTATTACGAGAGTGAGACAATCGGTGTTTATAAGTGCAAAGCCTGTAGCGCTGAGCTATTTAGAAGTGAAACGAAGTTTCATTCAGGTTGTGGCTGGCCCTCTTTTTATGCACCAAAAAGTGATGATGCAGTAGTACTTCTAGAGGATAGGTCACTTGCGCCAAGAATTAGAGTTGAGGTGCGCTGCGCTACTTGTGGCTCACATCTTGGACATGTGTTTGAAGGAGAGGGATATGCAGTTCCAACAGATCAGCGTTGGTGTATTAACTCAGTGGCTTTGACCCTGGAACCTAAAAAAAGCTAGAGAATCTCGGTAGCTCGCCAGCAATACCAGGCTAGGTGGCTGCGATAAGGGCTATATGCCTCACCTAATCTAAGTAGCTCGGATGGCTTTATCTCACGTCGCATCCGATGAACTTTCTGCCAACCGCGCCTGACTCCAAGATCACCCACGGGCCAAACATCCTGCCTGCCTAGTTGAAACATCAGAAACATCTCAACGGTCCAAAGTCCAATTCCAAAGAGGGGCAGAAGTTGGTCTCTAATTTCTTGGTCGCCTAGACGATGCAGAGAGCTCATAGAAACTTGAGAGCTAAGGGCTGCCTCTGCTAACTCTGCCAAAGCTCTCGCCTTTGAGTTTGAGCAACCAGCTTTCCTTAAATCACCTCTACTCAATCTGCTAATTCCAGTAGGCGATAGCCGCCCGCCTGAGAGGCTCTTGACTCTTGCAATGATTGTGGCAGCAGCCTTACTTGATAGTTGCTGGGAGAGAATTGATGATGCAAGTGTCGAAAAATTACTCTCAACTGGCCTCTTCGAATCAAGACCAATTGGACAAGGTCCGGATTGTTCAATGATGGGTTTAAATCTGGGATTTGTCTTGGCTATGGCTACGCCAATCTTGCGTGATTGGGCCAGCGTGACTGCCATGAGAGGGCAGGGTAGTCATCTTCAGTTTTTCAGTCTAATTTTAGCCGCTTACAGAGTTCTACATTCTTCATTCAGTTCTTTGCAGGAAGGGCTTTGAAAGGTTTTCATGTCACCTAGGCTCCGTAAGAGGCTAGTCTCTTTTCTCATAAATTCATAGCAGTGGCATACTGCCACCTATGGCCGAAGCAGTTAGAGCCCCTGAGCTAAATGAGCTAAGAGGCCGCAAGAGTTCAAAGTGGAGCACCTATCCCAGTGATGTTCTGCCACTACCAGTTGCTGAGATGGATTTTCCAATAGCCGAGCCAATCAAGCAAGCACTTCACGATATGGTCAATCGTTCTGATACTGGTTACTTAGGTCCAATGCCTGAGTTATTTGAGGCCTTTGCTAATTTTGCAGATACTCGCTGGGGGTGGAAAGTCGATCCCACTCATATTCGTACGGCAACTGATGCCGGGGTGGCAGTAGTTGAAGTAATTCGCACTCTGTTAAATCCTGGAGAGAAACTCTTAGTTAGTTCTCCAGTTTATGAGAATTTCTGGACCTGGCCTGTAGAAGTTAAGGCCACTTTAATCGACGTTCCTCTGAAACAAGATGGAGAAAACTACTGGCTTGATCTAGATGCCATCGAAAGAGAATATAGGGCCGGCGTTAGAGTTCACCTGCTCTGCTATCCTCATAATCCTGTAGGAGTTATTTTTAGTAAAGAGGCCTTGATCTCTCTGGCTTCCTTAGCTAGAAAATATGGAGTAGTAATAATCAGCGATGAAATTCATGGCCCGCTCGTCTACAAAGGACGAGATTTTCTGCCCTTCATGGCGCTCAGTGATGATGCCCGCGAGGTCTGCGTGGCAATATCTGGAACAGGGAAGGCCTTCAACCTGGCTGGACTTAAGTGCGCTCTGATCATTACTGGTTCTGCTGAACTCAAAAAGCGAATTAATACCATGCCTGAGGCTGTGAGCTATCGGACATCAATTTTTGGAGCGGTCGCTGCAACTGCAGCCTTTAGTCAATCAATTGATTGGCTAGATGGAGTCATTGCTACCCTTGAGGAGAATAGAGTCTTGGTAAGGAATCTGATTGATAGCAAGATCCCTGTAATCAAGTATCGAGAGCCTGACTTTAGTTATTTGGCATGGCTTGATGTATCAGCTCTTGACCTAGGAGATGACCCGGCCAAATATCTGCTCGAAAGAGGCAAAGTCGCATTCAAGGGCGGCTATATGTATGGTCCAAAACATAGGCAATACATCCGCTTTAACTTTGGCACCAGCCCCGAAATTATTACGGAGGCATTTGATCGCTTCTTAAAAGCTCTATGAACAAGTATGACGCGATAGTAATTGGTAGTGGACACAATGGGCTAGTTGCAGCTTGCTACTTAGCTAAAGCGGGAAAGAGTGTGCTAGTTCTGGAAAAGAACGCTTCACTTGGGGGTGCCACAACGAGCGTTAAGGCTTTTAAGGGAATTGATGCCAAGCTCTCTAGATACTCATATTTGGTTTCGCTTCTGCCAGATCAGATTATCAAGGATCTATCCCTCAATTTTGAAACTATTGCCCGCGCCGTCTCTTCCTACACCCCTTACTTTGATGGAGAGAGCGAAAAAGGCCTATTGATTAATTCAGACTTTGATCAAGAGAGCAGAGATTCGTTATCTGAATTAACAGGAAGTCAAGAGGAAGCAATTGCTTGGCAGAACTTCTATCAATCAATCAAAGAGTTTGCGCAAGTTATTGCTCCAACGATGCTAAAGCCAGTGCCTAGCGAATCTGAAGTTAGAGAGCTGGTAGATCCTCTAACCTGGGTGGAATTGGTAGAAAACACCTTAGCTCAAAGCCTTAACGATAATTTCCTTGATGACTTAGTAAAAGGGGTGGCACTAACTGATGGGCTTATCGGCACATTTACTAGCGCCGATGATCACCTAGCCAATAAGTGCTTTATCTATCATGTCATTGGAAACTCAACAGGACAGTGGCGCGTCCCTAAGGGAGGAATGGGGGTGCTAGTAGATCAACTGCTAATTAGAGCAGAACAGTTAGGAGTCGAGATAGTTGCAAGCCAAGAGGTTTGTGCTCTTACTCAAAACAGTGATCATCTATTGATCAAGACCCAAGATGGCCGGAGTTATCAAGGAAAAGTCGCTCTAGCAAATTGTGCTCCAAGCGTTCTAGAGAAAATCGGTGATTTCAAGGCACCACCACTTCGCGATGGCTCTCAGGTGAAGATAAACATGGTCTTGAAAGAACTACCAAAACTGAAAAGTGGGGCTGATCCAAGAAAGGCCTTTGCTGGAACCTTTCACGTAAATGAGAGCTACTTTGAATTAGAGCAGGCCTTTGTCCAAGCAAAGACAGGGCAGATTCCTGAGGTCATTCCCTCAGAGCTTTACTGCCATAGCCTGGCGGATGCTTCGATACTGCATCCAGATCTAGTCGCTGCCGGTTTTCATAGCCTGACCATCTTTGCCCTCCATCTTCCAGCTTCGCTCTTTGACAAGGATCACGACCTGGTTAAGGCCGAGGTAGAGAAGCGAATTTTGGCTGGCTTTAGCCAGTATCTAGAAAGGCCCATTGAGAGTTATCTAGCGAAAGATAGCGATGGCCATCTCTGTATTGAGGTCAAGACCCCACAAGAGTTGGAAAAAGAGCTAGGACTTCCGAGGGGGAATATCTTTCATAGCGATCTCCAATTCCCCTGGAAGGAAGATGGGGATAGTAGAAAGTGGGGAGTAGAGACTAACTCTGAACGGATTTTCCTGGCAGGCGCTGGAGCGCTTCGTGGCGGAGGGGTTAGTGGCATTGCCGGACATAATGCTGCTATGGCTGCGTTGGAAACTTTAGCAAAGCTAACATAGAATCAAGCCATGATTAAGGCGATAAGCAGAATTACCGCCCTGGTTGCTCTAATGGTAGTGGCCATAAGAGGCGCTCTCTCATTTATGTCTTGGGTTGAAAAACAAGAAGATGTTGAAGCGGTCTGGTCTGAAGACGAGGACTTAGAAGAAGTTTTCTAGTGAGTGATACCTATATCCCAGGAACTTGTAATCTGGGCAAAGCTGAAGTGCGAAGCCGCCAGTTAGTGGCATTAGTCGGGCTTGTTATTTCTTTGATTCTGGCAATTGGCCTAATTTCCAGCTCTGCTCCTAGAGCTTCAGGACTGACTCTCTTCCTTCCATTTATGGTATTTGCAGTTGGCTTTATCCAATCAAGGAGAAAATTCTGTCTAGCCTATGGTTTTGCTGGCACTTTTAATCTGGGAAAACTTGGCCAGATCTCAAGAGTAACAAACCCAGAGCACAAGGCTGCAGATCGCAAGACCGCTCTTTCAATCCTGGGTCAGGCAACAGTGCTGGCGCTAGGGCTCACCGGCGCATCTACTCTCTTATTTCTGTAATTCGCCCGCTTTTCTACTCTAGGCTAGTTCTTAGAGATACCCATTGCCTGCCCCCTCGCCATAGGAGTAACTTGGTATCGCAACAAGTTTGCTAGAGCTCTTGGGACACAAAGGAGAGTGATGAAGATAATAATTCATAACCATGGAGATTCTTTAGCGAGTGATTTTCAGAAGATAGCTATTGAACGCCTTGAGAGGTTAACAAGGTTTAGTATTCCAATTGAGAGCATTGATGTAGACGTAAGACGTGAGGTAAACCCCAGGTTTGGCAAGAGCTCTCATCGAGTAATTCTTACCTCCCACGGCAGCGGGCCACTACTTAGAGCTGAGGGCTCCGGCTTTAATGATCTGGCAGCATTTGATGAGGCAGCTGAGGCGATAGAGTTTCAACTTAGAAAGCGTCATGAGCGAGCAAAAGATATTGATCGCTCAACTGTGAGAAAACTGCGCGCTTCAAGAGGCTAATGACAGACACCTTGAGGATCTAATCACGCCCCTAGACTTATCCTCTAACTTTTTCTCACTTTAGGAAGGTCGGCCGCGTGATTGAAACCTTAGATAGAGCGTTATCACGCGTGCAGGGCTTATTAGCTGACCCACAACTAGTTAGGCGCATCTGTCTTTCAGGTAGAGCTCGTGGAAGAAAACCTGACCAGATTCGAGTGGACATTCGCCCAGTTGCCCTTAAGTCAGGTCTGTATTGGCAGATGGTGAGCCACGATGGAGAGCGCGATATTACGAAGAATGTTGCCGTGGATCAGTTATCGATAAAAGAGTTATTTGCTTTAGGTTACGCGAATATCTTGATAGAGAGCACTAGTCAAGAGCTGAGTCTTCGATTAACAAAATCAGGTGATGCCAGAGTTTCAACAAGGCAAGTAGCACTAGAGAAGGCAGAACTTTCACACGATAGAGCCAAAGAGCGCTTGCTAGGTGCAGACGACGAGATCTTTACAGAGCTAGGAATCTCTGATTACAGTGGGAAACTAAAGCCCAGTAGGAGCAATAAGTTCATCCAGGTCCAAGAGTTTCTCAAGATCCTGAAACATAGCATTGATGAGAGAGTAGAGAAGAGTCAAGAACTTAAAGTGATTGACTTGGGCTGCGGTCATGCATATCTGACCCTTGCAGCTCATAAGTACTTGACTAACCGGGGATATAAAGTCAACACTCTAGGCATTGATGAGCGACAAGAGAGCAGAGAGCGCAATATCTCACTTGTCGAGAAATTGAGACTAAGCAAAGAGATATCTTTTCATGCAACCAAAATTGCCAACCTAGATTTGATGTCCGTTGATATTGTCATCTCCCTTCATGCTTGTGATACCGCAAGTGATGATGCAATCTCTTGGGCTGTAAAGAGTGGCGCAGAGATGATTCTGGTTGCTCCTTGCTGCCATCACGATATTCAAAAACAGATGAGGACCCCACCATCTCCGTGGAACATTGCTACTAAACATGGGATTATTAACCAGAGAGTGGGAGATATCATCACTGATTCAATAAGGGCCGCGGTACTAAAGATCTTGGGATACCGCACCGATATCATTGAATTTGTCGCTGGTGAGCATACGCCGAAGAATCTGATGATTCGTGCTATTAGAACCGGAACCCCGGCCCAAAGCGGTGATATACAAGAGTTAAAGCAGACTATCGCGCAGTGGAAGATAGAGCCAGCCTTAATCACTCGCCTCAAAGATGAGCTCTCAGTTAGGCTTGGCTAATGTCACCTAAGCAATCTGCAGGCAAAGTTCTGGCATCACTTCCAACTGGCCAAAAGGTCGGAATTGCTTTCTCTGGAGGCCTTGATACCTCTGTTGCAGTTGCATGGATGCGCCAAAAAGGGGCCTTGCCCTGTGCCTACACTGCCGATCTTGGTCAATACGATGAGAGCAATATCGAAAGCATTCCTTCAAGAGCTAAAGAGTATGGAGCAGAAATTGCACGCCTAATTGATTGCAAGCACTCCTTGGTCGAAGAAGGACTTGCAGCTCTAGCATCTGGTGCTTTTCACATCAGAAGTGCTGGAAAGATCTACTTTAATACCACGCCCCTTGGAAGAGCTGTCACTGGGACTCTTCTGGTTAGAGCGATGCTGGAAGATGAGGTACTTATCTGGGGAGATGGCTCAACCTACAAGGGCAATGATATTGAGCGCTTTTATCGTTATGGGCTCTTAGCAAATCCAGATCTAAGAATTTATAAGCCTTGGCTAGATAGTGAATTTGTTTCAGAGCTTGGTGGCAGAGAAGAGATGTCAGATTGGCTAAGGAGCCATAACTTGCCCTATCGAGATAGCGCTGAGAAGGCCTATTCAACGGATGCAAATGTTTTGGGTGCTACCCATGAAGCAAAAGAGCTGGAGGAGTTGAGCACTTCCGTTGAAGTAGTTGAACCAATTATGGGAGTGAAGTTCTGGGATCCTGCAGTAGCTATAGAGCAAGAGGATGTGAAGATCACATTTAGGTCAGGAAGACCAGTAGCAATTAACAATGAAGACTTTGGCGATCCTGTTGAATTGATGAGGCAGGCTAATTCAATTGGTGGCCGCCATGGGTTAGGAGTGTCAGATCAGATTGAGAATCGCATTATCGAGGCCAAGAGCCGGGGCATCTATGAAGCACCTGGAATGGCACTCCTATTCATCGCCTATGAACGCTTGCTTAGCGCAATTCATAACGAGGAGACCCTGGCTAACTATTATCAATCAGGAAGAAAGCTTGGCCGTCTGCTCTATGAAGGAAGATGGCTAGATCCACAATCGTTAATGCTCCGCGAGTCGCTCACCCGCTGGGTGGCATCTGCAGTAAGTGGTGAGGTAGTCCTGCGGCTAAGACGAGGCGATGATTACTCCATTCTTGATACCAAGGGCGAGAACTTTAGCTATCACCCAGAGAAGCTCTCGATGGAGCGAACTGGGTCAGCGGTCTTTGGGCCAGAGGATCGCATTGGGCAATTAACTATGCGCAATCTAGATATTGCAGATACCAGGCAGAAGCTTGAGATGTATAGAGGCCAAGGCCAGATTGGAAGAGGCAACTTTGACCTAGTCGAGATTGAGAATCAGGAATCTACCAGGAAAGAGGATAGATGAATGCAAAATAGCGCGATATCAAAGACCCTCGATGACTTTCTAGAGGAGGGAATCAAGTTATCGCCAATCGGGGCCACCATGCTTGGAGTTCCTGGGCTTGATGATCAATTAGATGATCTTTCATTAGCCGGCCATGAAAAGCGTGCCGAATTGACTAGGAAATGTCTCTCTGACATTGAGGCAGAGACTCCAGTAAGTGAGTTCGATCGCATCGCCAAAGATGTAGCGGTGGAGCGTTTGAGTTCCGAACTTCTCTTAAGCGATAGTGGTGAATCTAAAGTTGTTTTCAATCTAATCTCATCTCCAGTGACCAGCGTTAGGCAAGTCTTTGAGATGATGAGGAAAGATGATCCTGAGACTCTTTCAAATGTCACTAAGCGTTTGTCAGCAATAGATGGAGCCTTGGATGGGTGGAAGTCCACATTACTTGCGATGGCTAGAGAAGGGAAAGTAAATTCTAGGCGCCAAGTGTTAGCCACCGCCGGTCAATTAGAAGTCTTCTCCAAGGGTGCATTTAATGATGTGGTAAGCAAGTTTGATCCAAGCGGTGAGAACCAGAAATTGAAGGACGCGGCCCTTGCTGCAAACCAGGCTGCAGGCGAGCTCTCTAAGTGGATGCGCGATGTTTATGCTCCTCTCTCGTGCGCTGAAGATGGTGTGGGCCAGCGGCGTTATCAGATGTGGGCGCGCCACTTCACTGGGGCCGACCTTGATTTTCGAGATACCTATGAATGGGGAATTGACCAACTCGATCAGATAAATGCTCGAATGAAACGGGCAGCAGGCCAACTCTATCCAGATGCCAAATCGCTAAGAGAAGTTGCAGATCGACTTGATAAAGACCCCAGGTACACCGTTGAGGGGGAAGAAAGCCTTCTTAGAAACCTTCGAGAATTTATTGAATCAGCAGTAGAGCGCTTGGATGGCAAAGAATTTGATATAGATCCGAGGATCAAGCATTGTGAGGCTCGTTTGGCTCCTAAGGGAGGCGCTTCGGCTGCCTATTACATGGGGCCAAGTGAAGATTTATCCAGGCCTGGAACTACTTGGTTTCCTACCATGGGAAGAAAAACATTTGGCTGGTGGAACATCGTCTCAACTTGGTACCACGAAGCAGTGCCAGGCCATCATCTACAAGTTGCCACAACAAAGATAAATACCGAAAGGCTAAATCGCTTTCAGAGAAACCGAATCTGGGTTTCAGGCTATGGTGAAGGCTGGGCTCTCTATTCTGAGCGCCTTATGGATGAACTTGGAGTCTATGAAGATCCTGGATTTGAAATGGGATATCTATCGGCGCAAGCCTTAAGAGCTGCCAGAGTCATTGTCGATATCGGAATGCATTGTGGCTATAAGGATTTCAATGGCGAGGTATGGAATGCGCAATCTGCCTTCAAGCTTCTTCACGAGAGAGCGCTCCTTGATGAAATCTCTGCAAGAAGTGAGGTAGATCGATATCTTGGGTGGCCGGGACAAGCCATTGCCTACAAAGTCGGAGAGCGTTTCTGGATGGATTCTCGAGCAAACGCTAAAGAACGCTTGGGTTCAAAGTTTGAGTTAAAGAAGTTCCATACCTTCTCTCTAGGCCTAGGTCCGATGGGACTTGACCCCTTCAAGCGTGAAATGGCCCTCTGGGACGGGAAGTAAGAAGTCCCAATTAGAAGGTAGGATTAAGGCGTTGTTTCCGGGGTCGGTGTAATTCCGAACCGGCAGTTAAAGTCTGCGACCCGCTGGCAGCCAGCTAGCGGTGGACCTGGTGAGATTCCAAGACCGACGGTTAGAGTCCGGATGAGAGGAGACAAACACGCGCATCCCTGCGCGCACTCTCTTGCGCACCCCGGAAATCTTTCGGAGGTGGCGATCTTGGTAGATATCTCGACAGCCATGCGCCGCGCTGATCAGCTCTCAAAATTGGGCCTAGGAGTGACCGCTCCAAATCCAATTGTTGGAGCGGTAATTCTCAATCAATCTGGTGAATTGATTGGCGAGGGTCTTCATCACCGTGAAGATGGCGGCAAACATGCGGAAGTTGTTGCACTACAAGCTGCTGGAGATAAAGCAAGAGGAGCCACGCTAGCTCTCACTCTTGAACCTTGTAGCCATCAAGGAAAGACTCCGCCATGCACCGAGGCAATCATCTCGGCTGGAATCAAGAGGGTCGTCTACGCAGTGACTGATCCAGATCCAAAAGCAGCTGGCGGTGCAGATCGGCTAAGGCAAGCTGGAATAGAAGTTGAATCTGGATTACTAGAGGATGAAGTGAGTTTCACGAATAGAGCCTGGCTGAAGAAGATTAATAGCGCTCGGCCATACGTAACTTTGAAGGTCGCAACTACGCTAGATGGAAAGGTAGCGGCATCGGATGGTTCCTCTAAATGGATCACTAACGAACGTGCCCGCACAAGTGTTCATGAGCTAAGAAGTGAGTGTGATGCTATCGTAACTGGAACCGGAACCGTGATTGCCGATGATCCAGCAATGACTGTTAGAGGTGTGGAGCGAAGCAACTTCAAGTTCAAACCCACGAGAGTAGTGATGGGCAAACGCGCTATCCCAGCCGGTTCAAAGATCCTTGACGAAAGCGCCACCACAATCCAGATTGAGAGCCACAACCTATCGCAACTACTTGAGTTAGCCGAGGAAAGGGGCTGGAACCGCATCTTGGTTGAAGCGGGACCGAGACTGACGGGCGCATTCCTAAAGGCAGGACTCTTTGATGAGCTATTCCTCTATCAAGCCCCAACCCTTCTTGGAGGCAGTCTTGATTTTGTTGGCGATTTTGAGGTCGGAAATCTAAGTGAGCGAGTTGATTTGAAGCTGCACGCAACAGAGATTATTGGAGATAACGAGAAGAATCTATTGCTTCATCTATTGGCGGTGAGCAAATAGTGTTTACTGGCCTAGTCGCTGATAAAGGGAGGATTCTTGCTATTGCGAGCGGTGCTGAATCGGCTGTGATCGAGATTGATAGCGCCTTGGCGCCGGAATTAGAAATCGGGGACTCAATAAGCCTTGATGGAGTCTGTCTGACCGCGATCTCTGTCGGTGCGCATTCCTTTGAAGCAGATGTGATGATTCAAACTCTTCGAGTCACAAGCCTTAGAAATCTAAGCGTGGGGGACTCCGTGAATCTTGAATTAGCGGTTCGTGCTGACTCAAGACTCGGCGGCCATATCGTTCAAGGCCATGTCGATGGTGTTGGGACCGTGAAAGAGAATGCGCCAGGGGAGAAGTGGAATAAGTTTGTGATTTCCGTCCCAAGAGAGCTAACTAGATACATCGTGAATCAAGGTTCAATTGCAATTGATGGGGTCTCACTTACCGTTGGGGAGATCGTCGGTGAAGCCATCACCCTTTGGTTGATTCCAGAGACGCTGGCGAAGACAAATCTGTCCGATAAGAAGAGTGGGGACCTAGTTAACATCGAGGTGGATGTAATGGCTAAGTATGTGGAACGCCTCATGAAACGAGGTGAAGAAGATGGCAAGTGAACTAGAGAAAGCGATGAGAGATTTTCGTAGGGGTGGTTTTGTAATCGTCACTGATGATGCTGATCGTGAGAATGAAGGCGATCTCTTCTTGCTGGCTAGCGCGGCGACGACCGAGAAGATTGGCTTCATGATTCGCCACACCTCAGGCGTTATCTGTGTTGCCATGACCGAGGAGCGTTCGCGCCAACTACACCTTCCTCTAATGGTAAGACAGAATCAAGATACGAAGCGCACCGCTTTCACTGTGACGGTAGATGTAAAGCATGGAATCACGACTGGCATTAGCGCAGAAGAGCGAGCCAACACGATTCGTGCTTTAGCCGATGCAACTTCTAGCGCTGAGGATTTCGTGCGTCCCGGACACATATTCCCGCTTATCGCTCACGAAGGCGGCCTTGCTGCGCGCAGGGGTCATACCGAAGCGGTTGTAGAGATGTGTCACCGAGCCGGCGCTACTCCAGCAGGTGTAATTAGCGAACTTGTAAATGATGATGGTTCGATGATGCGCGGTCAGTCTCTACGCGACTTTGCCAGCGAGCATTCGATATCGATGATAACTATTGAAGAGCTATCTAGATCTCTGGCTCCATCTAAGAAGAAAGTCAGTAAGGAATTCGATTGGGCGAGATTACCTCTGGCCAAAGCAGATTGGCGGATAGCAACTCACTCCGGTCAAGGTGGGGTCACCCATGCAGTTCTTGCCCTTGGCGAACTAGATCAAGGAGAGACGCTGGTTCGAATTCACTCCGAGTGCTTAACCGGTGATGTCCTAGGTTCAATGCGCTGTGATTGTGGCAATCAACTGGCAAGTGCGATGGAGGAGATTGAGAAATTTGGTTCAGGGCTAGTTATCTATTTGAGAGAACACGAAGGTAGGGGAATCGGATTAAGTGAGAAAATCCGTGCCTATCGGCTCCAAGATGAGGGGCTCGACACCGTCGATGCAAACCTAGCCCTTGGGCACGAAATCGACGAGCGCGATTTTCAAGACGCGGTAGAGATTCTCAATGATCTTGGTATCGAAGAAGTATTGCTACTTACGAATAATCCAGCGAAGGTAAAGACGCTCCAAGAGGCCAAGATCAAGGTTGTCACAAAGGCGCTCGTAGTAGCCCCAAATCCGCATAATGTGGCTTATTTGAAGGCTAAGAGTGAGCGGTTGGGGCATGTATTGAGTGAGAATAGGAGGGATGCATGAATGTCAGATAGCGCACCGAAGGTAGAAGTTCCATCGTTAGCTGGAGCGAAGGTAGCGATCATTTCTGCGCGTTGGCATCAAGAGATTTGCGACGCCTTGATTGCTGGAGCTAAACGTGCTTTAAGAGAGGCAGGGATCGCTGAGACTGAACCGATTTATGTCCTCGGCTCTTTTGAATTACCCCTCGCCGCACAGTTCGCACTCAACGCTGGCGCTGATGCCGCTGCAGTTCTTGGCGTCGTGCTCCGTGGAGAAACGCCACACTTTGACTACATCTGCCAAGCTGTAACCGATGGCGTGATGCAGGTCTCTACCAAATTAGATAAGCCGATTGGATTTGGCGTTCTCACTGTAGACACGGTCGAACAAGCCGTCGCTAGAAGTGGCGTTGCCGGTAGTAGGGAAGATAAAGGTTATGACAGCACCGTTGCTGCTCTAGATCTCCTGCGCGTAAAGCGTGAACTGGGTGATAGGTTCAGATAGTGACCTCAGCAGGTGAAGAGTTCCGTACCGCACTCAAGAGCGAATCACCGCTACAAATAATTGGAACAATAAATGCCAACCATGCGCTACTTGCTAAGCGAGCGGGATATCGAGCGATTTATCTCTCTGGCGGAGGAGTTGCTGCAGGATCTCTAGGAGTGCCTGATCTAGGTATAACAACCCTGGAAGATGTATTAGTTGATGTTCGAAGAATTACCGCTGTCTGTGACTTACCGCTCCTAGTCGATATCGATACCGGATTTGGTCCATCGGCCTTCAACATCCAGAGAACTATCAGGTCTTTGATAGATGCAGGCGCGGCCGCAGCCCACATGGAAGACCAGATTGGGGCGAAGCGCTGTGGTCATCGCCCGAATAAGAAGGTTTTCCCGACATCAGAAATGGTCGATCGAATCAAGGCTGCTGTGATTGCTAGAGGAAACGACCCTTTCTATTTGATAGCAAGAACCGATGCGGTCGCGGTCGAGGGCTTAGATTGCGCTATCGCGCGCGCTAAGGCCTATATCGAGGCAGGAGCTGATGCCATCTTCGCTGAAGCAATTCGATCTCTCGATGATTACAAACGCCTCACATCCGAGATAGAAGTTCCAGTCCTTGCGAATATCACAGAGTTTGGGCTCACACCCCTTTTCACCTTAGATGAACTAAGAGGCGCGGGTATTTCTATGGCGCTCTATCCGCTATCTGCATTCCGTGCCATGAACAAAGCGGCGGAACGGGTCTATGAAGTGATCCGAAATGAGGGCACCCAAAGATCAGTCTTAGGCGATATGCAGACTCGTGAAGAACTCTACGATCGTATCAACTATTACGAATACGAGAAATCCTTGGATAACTTCCAAGCCGAGAAGGGCGGGGAATGAGCGAGTTCAAAGCCAAGAAGTCGGTGGCGCTATCGGGCGTACCGGCCGGAAATACCGCACTCTCCGCCGTTGGGCAAAATGGGAACGAACTCCACTATCTTGGTTTTGACATCAAGGACCTAGCAGAAAATTGTGAGTTCGAAGAAGTGGCTTTCCTAATTCTCTACGGAAAGTTGCCTACTCTGACTGAGTTGACTTCCTATAAGCAGAAATTAGAGTCACTGCGCTCTCTTCCATCTTCAGTGCTTGCCCTTCTTGAGAACATTCCAAAGAGCGCCCACCCCATGGATGTGATTCGTACCGGAGTCTCCGCGCTTGGTTGTCACATTCCAGAATCAGATTCTCATAGCGATGAGGCTGCAGTAGATGTAGCTAATCGCTTGATTGCCTCAACTCCATCGATGCTTCTTTATTGGTATCACTATTCTCATAACGGCAAGCGGATAACTCTTGAGACTGATGCGGACAGCGTTGGAGAGCACTTCTTAGCCCTTCTTCATGAGAGGAGACCCGATGCATCCTGGGTAAAGGCGATGCATATCTCCCTAATCCTTTATGCAGAGCATGAATTCAATGCATCCACCTTCACCGCTCGCGTAATTGCTGGAACCGGCTCAGACGTGTATTCAAGTATCACCGGTGCCATCGGTGCCCTACGTGGGCCAAAACATGGCGGCGCTAATGAAGTGGCGCTAGAGATCCAGGAACGATATTCCTCAGCCGATGAAGCAGAAAGAGACATAATCAACCGGCTTGCGAATAAGGAAGTAATCATCGGTTTCGGTCATCCCGTATACACCGTAAGCGATCCACGACATCCAATCATCAAAGCGGTCGCCAAAGAACTTTCTGGTGGTCGAGGTATCTATGAGATAGCAGAACGCATCGAGAGCGTGATGTGGGATAAGAAGAAGATTTTCCCAAACCTTGATTGGTTTTCAGCGGTTGCTTATGAGCAGATGGGAATTCCTACCTCCTTCTTCACCCCTATCTTCATCTTTGCTCGCCTAACTGGTTGGGCAGGCCACATAATCGAGCAGCGTCATGACAACAAAATCATCCGCCCTAGTGCCAACTATGTCGGCCCTGGGAATAGAGTATTTGCGAGGTTGGAAGATCGCTAGATGTCTGCTAATTTCACAAGATCAGACCTATCTTTTGATCAAGAGATGGTTGATATCGTCGACTACGTACTGGATTACAAGATTGGCTCTGAGTTAGCGAAGAAAACTGCTTGGTATTGCTTCCTTGACACGATTGGTTGTGGGTTAGAGTCACTCGAATATGAAGCTTGCCGCAAGTTACTTGGTCCGGTTGTTCCTGAGGCAAGAATCAAGAACGGAGTGCGAGTTCCTGGAACTGATTATGAGTTGGACCCGGTTCAAGGTGCATTCAGCATCGGGGCTGCTATCCGGTGGCTTGATTTCAATGACACTTGGTTAGGCGCCGAATGGGGCCACCCTTCCGATAACTTAGGTGGAATTCTCGCCGTCGCTGACTGGATCTCGCGTAATGCGGTAGCAGATGGCGGTAAGCCGCTGATGATGAGCGATGTATTCAACGCGATGATCATGGCCCATGAAATTCAAGGCTGTATCGCACTTGAGAATTCATTTAACAAAGTTGGGTTAGACCACGTCATATTGGTGAAAGTGGCTTCGACTGCAGTTGTTGGAAAATTACTTGGACTCACCAGGGAGCAGATCCTTAATGCAGTCTCACTTGCCTGGGTAGATGGCCAATCACTTAGAACCTATCGCCATTTCCCAAATGCTGGCTCTAGAAAATCTTGGGCAGCCGGTGATGCGACTGCTCGTGCGGTTCGTCTTGCGCTAATCGCCAAGACTGGCGAGATGGGATATCCATCGGCTTTATCTGCGAAGACGTGGGGCTTCTACGATGTATCCTTCAAAGGAAACAAGTTCAAATTCCAACGCCCATATGGTTCCTATGTCATGGAGAACGTACTTTTTAAGATCTCATTTCCTGCCGAGTTCCACGCCCAAACGGCTGTTGAAGCAGCACTCAAGATTTACCGAGAGATGGTTGCGCGGGGCAAGAGCGATGCGGATATCGATCGCATCGAGATTAGAACCCATGAAGCATGTATTCGAATCATCGACAAGAAGGGCCCGCTAGGCAATCCCGCGGATCGTGATCACACCATTCAATATATGGTCGCAATCCCACTTATTTTCGGACGCTTGACCGCACGTGACTACGAAGATGACATCGCCGCCGATCCGCGGATTGATTCGTTGCGCGAGCGCATGAAGTGCGTCGAGGATCCACAGTTCACTAAGGACTATCACGACCCAGAAAAGCGCTCGATCACTAACGCGATAACCGTCTACTTCAAGGATGGAAGCGAGGTTGATGAGATCGCAATCGAATATCCGGTCGGCCACAAGCGCCGAAGGGAAGAGGGGATCCCGCTTCTATTAGAGAAGTATCGAACTAACCTTGCCCGCATCTTCGATAAGGCTCAACAAGAGAAGATCGCTGAATTGACGCTCAATCATGAGAAGCTATCAAGCACTCCAGTTAATGAACTTATGGCGTACTTTGTAAAGAAGAGTTAGCGGTTTTGGGGGAATCCTAAGTTAATTCCACCATGGCTTGGATCAAGCCATCTGCTCGTCACAACTTTTCCACGAGTGAAGAAGTGAACTCCTTCTGTCCCATGGGCATGAGTGTCTCCGAAGAGTGAACTCTTCCAGCCGCCGAATGAGTAGTAAGCAGCCGGAACTGGAATCGGTACATTGATTCCAATCATCCCTACCGTGACCTCGTTTTGGAATCGACGAGCAGCGCCACCATCATTGGTAAAAATCGCCGTGCCGTTTCCGTATCTGTGGCTGTTTATTAATGCCAATCCTTCGTCATAGCTCTTAACTCGCACTACCGAAAGTACTGGACCAAAAATCTCATCGGTATAGATCGACATATCTTTGGTTACATGATCAAAGAGAGTCGGACCCAACCAGAAGCCATTTGCGGCGCCATCGACCTTTGGATTGCGGCCATCGACAACCAGCTTTGCGCCTTCACGCTCACCAGCATCGACATATGAAGCAACTTTGTCGCGGTGAACTGATGTAACAAGCGGACCCATATCTACCCCGGCGCTTCCATCTCCGGTACGCAACTTGCCCATTCGCTCTGCGATTTTGTTGACTAACTTATCGCCAATCGGCTCGACTGCAAGGAGTGCGGAAATTGCCATACAACGCTCACCGGCTGAACCGAAGCCAGCATTAACGGCAGCATCAGCTGCAAGTTCCAGATCGGCATCTGGAAGCACCAACATTTGGTTCTTCGCGCCACCAAGCGCTTGGACTCTCTTTCCGGCCTTTGTGCCATTCACGTAGATGTATTGAGCGATTGGGGTTGAACCCACAAATGAGACCGAAGCAATATCGGGGTGCTCCAAGATGCGATCCACTGCGACCTTATCGCCGTTGACTACGTTAAATACCCCATTGGGTAAGCCCGCCTCTTTCCAATATGAGGCCATTAAGAGCGATGGAGTCGGATCTTTCTCACTTGGCTTCAGAATCACAGAATTGCCAGCTGCGATTGCGATTGGGAAGAACCACATCGGAACCATCGCCGGGAAATTAAAGGGAGAGATGATTGCTGCAACCCCGAGCGGTTGGCGGATCGAATAGACATCGATTCCGGTCGATACGCCCTCGCTATATCCACCCTTCAAAAGGTGTGGGATTCCACAAGCAAACTCCACCACTTCTAGTCCACGCGTCACCTCACCGAGGGCATCGGATAGAACTTTGCCATGTTCAAGAGTGATTGCCTTTGCCAACTCTTCCTTCTTGGCATTGACAATCTCGCGGAAAGCAAATAGAACTTGGGTGCGCTTTGCAAGTGAGGTGTTGCGCCACTCCACCGCGGCTCTCTTGGCTGCAGCAACCGCTTCATCGATAACTTCGGCGGTAGCGAAATCGACCTTTGCGCTCACCTCACCGGTGGCAGGATTAAATACATCCCCACTCCTTTGGACCTCACCTATCCAAGAAGAACCATTGATGTAATGAGATATTCGCTTTGCGCTCAAGATCAATCCTTACCCTCGTAGTACTTGGCGATGCTTTCAAGGGCCTGATCGATGATCGCAAGACCCTCCTTAGCCTCGGCTTCACTGATGTTGCACGGAGGAACAACATGCATGCGATTGAAGTTTGCAAATGGCATCAGGCCACGCTTCTTGCACTCTGCGACTAACTCAGTCATCGCTGGGCTAGTGCCACCATAGGGAGCAAGTGGCGCTCGTGAGACCCTATCAGTTACCAGATCCATAGCCCAGAAAACACCTTGACCGCGTACCTCGCCGATTAACTTATGCCTCTTCTGTAACTCACGGAGCCCTGGTCCAATGACTTTCTCACCGATTTGCGCTGCCTGTTCGACAATCTTCTCTTCTTTCATCGCATCAATAGTGGCCACGGCCGCCGCACAAGCAAGTGGATGTCCGGAATAGGTAAGTCCGCCTGGGAATACCCGATCATCAAATGACTCAGAGATGGGGGTAGAGATAACCACGCCACCAAGAGGGACATACCCTGAGTTAACTCCTTTAGCGAAAACAATTAGGTCTGGTTCAACTGTGGAGTGTTGATAAGCAAACCACTTCCCGGTTCGCCCAAAGCCAGCCATTACTTCATCGGCGATCCAGAGGATTCCATGCTTATCACAGAGCGCTCGAACTCCCTCAAGATAGCCCTTCGGAGGAACTAGGACGCCGGCGGTGCCAACTACCGATTCGATGAGGATTGCACCGATTGTCTTTGCGCCTTCGAAGATTATGGTGTTCTCAAGGTGCTCAAGGGCGCGGGCGCACTCCTCTTCTTCGGACTTGGCCCAGAACGCACTCCGATACAAATAAGGCCCAAAGAAGTGCACATGCCCATAAGCGAACTCATTTGGCCAACGACGCGGGTCACCGGTCGCCGAAATAGCGGCCGATGTGTTGCCGTGATAGGAACGATAGAACGAGAGAATCTTGTTACGACCGGTAAAGAGCCGCGCCATTCGAATCGCGTTCTCCACTCCATCAGCCCCACCATTTGTGAAGAAAATCTTTGCGAATTTAGGACCAGCTAACTCAACGATTCGCTTGGCGGCTTGGCCACGAGCGTCATTTGCAACTTGCGGTGCAACGGTCGCTAGCACATCCGCCTGCGCCTTGATTGCATCAATTACTTTTGGATGTTGAAAGCCAATATTTGTGAAGACGAGTTGGCATGAAAAATCTAGATACCTCTTCCCTTCAAAATCCCAGAAGTATGAACCTCTACCACCAGCAACTGGGAGGGGTGAGATCTGTGCTTGTGCCGACCAAGAGTGAAAGACATACTTTCTCTCTAAGTCGAATACCTCTTTACCGCGCTCTGGGTTGGGGAGAATCTCAGACATGTCGCAATCTAATCACTTACCCCCGGGGTCACTCAAACTTTACCAAGTTCCTCAAGGACTTCAACGGCCGTGACAGATGTGAATTTTTTCGCAGCCTGGCGTCCGGCTCTGGAATGTAACGAAACTGCATCGCATACGAGGTCAAATGCCTTACCCCCATCTTTCACATTAACTAGAAATGATGCGATTAGGCCGGCAAGGACATCGCCAGTTCCGGCCGTAGCCAATTCGGGTCCACCGATCCGATCGACAAAGATCCGTTCGGAATCGGTGACGATCGTTCCCTTGCCCTTCAATACAACGATGACTCCAAACTCACGGGCAATCGCTCTTGCTATCTCTTCTCTTGAACCGCTGGATTCGATTCCAAGATACTTCAACTCTCCTTCATGTGGAGTTATGACGGTAACTGAACTTCGTTTCTTAAGGCTCTTCACCTTAGATATTGCTGCGCCATCAAGAACTAGTGGAATGTCGGGAAATGAAGCGAGCGTGCTCCCGCCAGGTCCGACAAGAAGTGAATCGACGCGCTCCTCTGAAAGAGATGAAATAGGAACAACATCGGGAAACTTCGAAATCACTTGAGTCAATAATGAGGCGTTGCCACTCAAATACTTCACATAGCCAGCGTTACCGCGACGCGCGCCACCAACTGCGAGCAAGGACGCACCTGGATACTTCTTTGAACCAGCACAGACCACGACTACGCCGCGGGCGTACTTGTTATCAGCTGGTGAGAGTTTCCGACGCGACATGAGCGCACTCGAGATTTTTCGGAGTGGAAAGACACTTGCCGCAGAGTAGGTAGAGCTGGTGGCAAGACTGGTTTGCGCAATTTGTAAATGACTTTGTCGGTGAACCACAGAGATCACACTCACCGATGGTCTTGGTATCTTCAGAGAAGTCAACTGTCATCCGCCCATCAAAAGTATAGAGCGAACCTTCCCAGAGACCTTTATCTCCGTACTTCTCGCCATATCGAACGATGCCTCCGGCGATCTGGTAGACCTCTTCGAAGCCACGTTTCTTCAAAACGCGGGAGAGAATCTCGCAACGGATCCCTCCAGTGCAATAGGTAACGATTGGCCTATTCTTTAGATGATCGAACTTGCCACTTTCGATCTCGCTCAAGAAGTCCTTCGTAGTCTTCACATGTGGGACAACAGCGTTCTTGAACTTTCCAACCTTAGCCTCATAAGCATTTCGACCATCAAAGAAGACGACGTCTTCACCACGCGCTTGGACTAACTTATGTACTTCTTCAGGAGTTAGGTGCTGGCCACCATCAACCACGCCATTTTGATCCAACTTAATTTCATCGGCTACGCCAAAAGATACCAATTCATCGCGGACCTTCACGCTAAGCCTTGGAAAATCATTTCCAGTGCCTTCAGACCACTTAAAATCAATCTTCTTAAACCCAGGGTACTCCTTAGTCGTTCTTACATATCTTTTTAGATCATTCATATCACCACCAAGGGTGCCGTTTATTCCATGGCGACTTATGATTATGCGCCCCTTGAGATTTAAGGATTGTGCCAAAGTGTTCTGCCAGAGCTTAAGCGCCTGTGGATCTGATACGGGTGCAAATCCGTAGTAGAGAATGATCTTTGGCAGCATGAGGCCTAGTCTAATGTCGGTTCGGCAGATTGAAAATATGGTCAAAAGGCGTGAGAATCAACCTATGGCAAAGAAAAGCGGCAAGAGAAAACAGGTTGCAAAGGCAAAGAGCGTTTCACCGAAGGTAAGCGCGCCAGTTCCGATCCAGAGCGCAGCTGTTGCCAAGAGAGAAGATCGAATTGGTTGGTATTCGCTTTATGTTTATGCTGTCTGTTTAGTTACCTTACTTACCTGCCTCTTTTCACTAGTTAGCGTTGTGAGAGGAATTGTTGATGTTCTATGGCCAGATCCTGGTTACTTTGATCCCTATTCAGTGCCTAAAGACTCGGCTCTAACTGCTGATCAGATTAAGAAGAACCTGACCGAAAACAATCAACGCCAAGCTCTAAAGGGCATAGTCAATTCACTAACTACCTTGATTATCGCTGGGCCTATCTACATTTTCCATTGGCGTTTAGCTGGACGATCAAGCTCTCAACAGCTGCTCAAATCATAAGAACATTGAATCCTAAACTGTCACTTCATTGACTGCACTAGTAGATGAAGTGAAAGCGTAAGGATATGATTTTCGAATGGAAGAAATAAATTCGTACTCGGTGAGATTCCTAGTGAGGGCGAAGGGCCGGTTGGGCTTGTCTCAGAGTCTCTAACCTACCTAAGTTTGATTCCAATTGGCTAGGTTGAAACTCTCAGATTCAACTGAGATTTTGGTCAATTTGGGCAAATCTTCGAGCATAAAGCCGTATCCGAGTCGTTATCAGAAGGAGTCTGGGGAAGAACTGAGTGCTAAGGAAATTGTTGAACGCTAACAGACGCACTTAGTCACAAAGCGCATGTTAGATGAGGCTGCTTCGAAACTAGCCTTTGCGCTAGATCATGCTTCGATGATTCTTGATCCAGGCTGAATAGTTTTCAGCGGAGAATTGCGCGCCCCCGGAAGGAATCGAACTTCCGACCTACGGTTTAGGAGAAATTATTTGGGGTTGCCGGGGGATAATCAAGGGATGGGCAGAAAGGCCGCATTCCAGCCCCTACTTTCGGTTAGCCTTTTCAAAAGCTCGGATTGCCTCATTTAATTCTTGGTACTCTTCACAAGAAGCACCACAAATTGCCTTGAGTTTTGCCAGATTCTGTTTAGCTTGGCGAAGTTGCTTGAGTTTCAGGAAGAGTTCTCCCTGGTACTCCAGCGCCCCTTTATGCTTGCTATCTAAAGAGAGCGCTCTGCGATAGTAAGCAGTTGAGTTCTTTATGTCCTCCACATTTCGGGCTGCAAACCCTGAAAGATTCCAAACTTCGGGATTTTTCTTATCCTCACGGCGAAGATCTTTGAGAATTTTCTCTGCTTCGGACCAATTCTGGGCCTTGATAAAAGCCAAAGATCTTGCAAGACGCTCTGCCAAAGTTAATTTCTCAGGAGTTGGAGTAGGAGTGGGCGTGGGAGTAGGAGTGGGCGCGGGCGTGGGCGTGGGAGTGGGAGTGGGCGCGGGAGTGGGCGCGGGCGCGGGAGTGGGAGTGGGAGTGGGCGCGGGAGTGGGAGTGGGAGTGGGCTCAGAACCAGAGCTACTGCCACCGCTACTAGGAGCCGCTTGCGCCGGAGAGACTCCTGCGAGAACTACACAAAGTGATAAGAGAAGCCCTGAGAATCTACTCATCCACATGTCTCGAGCATAATTGGGTCAGGCAATTCTGCAACTCAGAATTGCGTTATTTGCATCCTAAAGGAATCAGAGTCGGGATAGGGAAACCATTTAGGGTCGGCTTCTGCTTTGGAGCAATCACCACCATCTTTGATCTGCGGAATCGACCTAGCCCTTGGGTTCCAAGTGGTAGGAAAGGCCGTAAGGTGGCAGATCAAATAGTCGAATCCACGGTTGAGACAACGCCCCCGGACCCTGCTGAACCGATACCGCCAGAAGCGAACTTCTTGCGAGTGGAATCTGGGAGCAGATCTTCATGAAGAGCGCGACCGGCCACGACATGATCGTCTGGAGCAAGGTAGTCCAACTCTAGCTATCAAAGTAGAAGAACCCTCAGTCATATCCACCAAGGGTTCTTCTGCTTACTTCACTACCTATTCATGTCCCTTGACAGCTGCTGCTTCTTCTGGCGAGAGGACTAGTTTCTTTCTGCCAAAGAGAGCGAAGCCAAGAAGTCCGATTACGTAGACGACTGCGATTGCGATGATTGCGTCTCTGTAACCCTCATTTAGAGCCTGACCGATGAAGATAAGAGCAGCAATTACGCCTCCAACTATTGCGCCCATACTTCCAAGTGGTGACTTATATGGACGATTTAGGTTTGGATACTTACTCTTAAGGAGTAGGTAGGAAACCATCTGGAGAAGGTAGGCAAGGACTGCGCCCCAGACCGCAATATTTAGAACTATTGCGCCTGCGGCCTCGCCCCCATATTGAGCCCAAAGTAGCGCACAATATCCAACGATTGCCCCGGCGACGAGGGCTATCCACGGAGTCTTCCGAGTTCCGGTTAGGGAAAGGACCTTCGGAAAGTAACCCGCGCGCGATAAGGAATAGATGTTGCGTCCGTAGGCAAACATGATTCCTTGTAGCGATGCTAAGAGTCCGATGAGTGCAAACGCAGCAAGGATCGCTGCGATATCGGCGTTCGGCAAGATAGCGCGGAAGCCATCGAGAAGTGGTTCGCCAGATTCTTTGAGCTGATCCGCACCAGTAATACCTGGATTAAGTACCAGCACTAAGATTCCAGTGACGCAGAGTGTGATCAATCCGCGAATACCTGCTTTAGGGATGTCGCGAGTCGGATTCTGTGCCTCCTCTGCAGCGAGTGGAAGTTCTTCGATACCGAGGAAGAACCACATCGCAAATGGCATTGCTGCGATTATCGCCCAGAAGCCAAATGGAAGGAATTCTGTGTTCCCATCTGTTGGTGCGATGTTGAATAGGTTATCTACCGAGAACTTGCCACTGAAAATCGCCATCACAGAAAATACGCCTAGAACCACTAGCGATGCGACTGCGACAATCTCCATGAACCTGAAGGAGGTCCTCACCCCAGCGATATTTACCGCTAGGAAGATGGCATAGAGAATGATCCACCAAACCCAAACTGGCATACTGAGATTGAATAGCTCCTTGGTGATTCCGTCTGCGTAACTTGCGGAGAAGAAGACGACTACGCCGGTTGTTGCGACATACTCGATCGTCTCTGCAAAGCCAGTTACGAATCCACCCCAAGGGCCCATCGCAGATCGTGCGAACGAATATGCGCCACCGGTATGTGGTAGTGCGGAAGCCATTTCGCCGATACTGAAGATCATTCCGAAATACATGGCGACAACAAGTAGGGATGCGATCAGAAGACCGCCCCATCCAGCTTCGCCGATTCCGAAGTTCCATCCGGAGAAATCTCCAGAAATAACTGCGGCTATTCCGAGCGCCCAGAGGCCAAAAAGACTTGCATGCCTTTGGAGCCCACGTTTTTCAAAGTAATCATGAGATACATCGGTGTAGCTCACGCCTTGAACATTCTTATTAGACAAAGGTATCCCCTCTCTCCCCCTCTATAGCTATGAATGAGGATGCCTATAGAGTGATTGGGCAATAGGTTAGACCTGGCTCATGGCGTAGTCCAGAGGCATTTGGTGTATTTCGAGAGTATTTTCAGTAGTTATGCCCCCCAATTATGCTTACTTCCCTACAAGAAAAGGGGAGAAAATGGGATCGGCTAGAGCTGCTAAACCATCAATGACTTTGAATGAGCTGAAGGGTGAGGTGGCGAACGGTGGGATAGATACCGTCGTTGTTGTGATGACTGATATGCAAGGTCGTCTCGTCGGCAAGCGAATTCATGGCTCCTTCTTCATCGATGAGATTGCGCATCATGGAACCGAGGGCTGTAATTACCTACTAGCTGTTGATGTCGATATGAATCCAGTTGCGGGCTATGCGATGTCATCTTGGGATAAGGGATATTCGGATTTCGCGCTAGTTCCAGATTTCAGCACGCTTCGTCGCCTTCCTTGGCAGCCCGGAGCTGCGATGGTGACTGCGGATGTGCGGTGGTTGGATGGAAGTGATGTGGTTGCATCGCCTCGTCAGATCCTAAAGCGACAAATAAAGGCGCTTGCTGATGCGGGAATGACTGCGATGGTCGGAAATGAATTGGAGTTCATCGTATTTAACGATACCTATGAGCAGGCCTGGCAGAAGCGTTACAAGGGTCTAACTCCAGCAAATCTCTATAACGTCGATTACCAGATCTTGGGTGGAAGTAGATTGGAACCTTTGTTACGGGCGATTCGACTTCATATGTCTGGCGCTGGGATGAATGTTGAGTCGGTAAAGGGCGAATGCAATTACGGGCAACATGAGATCGCCTTTAGATATGACGATGCCCTTACGACATGTGATAACACCTCCATTTATAAGAATGGTGCGAAAGAGATTGCGGCTCAGATGGGCTACTCCCTCACCTTCATGGCAAAGTTCAATGAGCGGGAAGGAAACTCATCTCACATCCACCTCTCATTTCGTGGGGCTAAGGATGAGTTGGTGATGGCCGATGAGAAGGATCCGCATGGATTAAGTGAGGTTGGTAAGTCATTTATCGCTGGACAACTTGCCCATGCAAGAGAGCTGACGCTCTTGTTCGCTCCGAATATCAACTCCTATAAGCGTTATGTACCAGGCTCATTTGCACCAACTGCAATCCGTTGGGGAAGAGATAACCGGACCTGTGCCTTCAGATTGGTCGGGCATGGCATGAGTCTCCGACTCGAAAATCGCATCCCGGGCGGAGATGTAAATCCTTATCTCGCCGTCGCTGCGGTAATTGCGGCAGGATTAGATGGAGTAGATAAGAAGTTGAAGCTTGAGCCGATCTTTGAAGGCAATGCCTATCTCTCAGATTCACCGCGTGTTCCAGCCACGATGCTTGAGGCGCGCAACCTCTGGGCGGAGAGCTCCTTCGTGCGAGGAGCCTTCGGTAAAGAGGTACAGGAGCACTACACCAACTTTGCCGATGTCGAGATGGCTGCTTACAACAAGTCGGTAACTGATTGGGAGCTCTTTAGAAACTTCGAGAGATTCTAAGTCAAATATGGGTAGCTATTCGGTAATTAACCCCTCTACTGAAACGGTGGTCACAGACGTTCATCTCCACTCCGAGGCTGAGACCGATGCTTTGATCGCAAAGGCAGGCAGCGCATATGAGAGTTGGCGGAAAGTTGCTCCGGGTGAGCGAGCTGCGCTGCTCCGTAGTTTCGCATCTGAGGTTTCCAAAGAACGTGAGGCGCTCGCCGAGCTCGAGATTCGCAATTCGGGACATACTCGGGGCAATGCGCTCTGGGAAGCGGACAATGTTGCAAATGTTCTCAACTATTACTCCGCAGCGCCGGAAAGACTCTTCGGTCGCCAGATCCCAGTTCCAAGCGGAATCGATGTGACCTTCAAGGAGCCACTTGGGGTTGTCGGAGTAATAGTGCCTTGGAATTTTCCGATGCCGATCGCCGGGTGGGGATTTGCTCCTTCACTTGCCGCCGGAAACTGTGTGGTTTTGAAGCCAGCGGAGTACACGCCACTTACCGCAATCAAGCTTGGCGAGATCGCGAAGAAAGCCGGAATCCCCGATGGGGTATTTACGGTTATTACCGGTAAGGGATCGGTTGTCGGAGCGCGCTTTGTCACGCATCCTGCGGTACGAAAGATCGTATTCACCGGCTCTACCTCAGTCGGTAGATCGATCATGGCGGGATGTGCCGACCAGGTAAAGCGCGTGACTTTAGAGCTCGGCGGAAAGAGCGCAAATATCATCTTTGCCGATGCCGATGTCGATAAAGCCGCGGCGAACGCGCCGGGTGCAGTATTTGATAATGCCGGCCAGGATTGCTGCGCTCGATCACGCTTACTGGTTGAGAAAAGGATCTTTGATGAGTTCATGGCGAAGTTTGAAGTCGCAGTCAAGAAGTTCCGGGTGGAGGATCCATCACTTGCTAGCGCTGAGATGGGGCCGTTGATCTCGAGGAAACAATTTGAAACCGTAACCTCCTATCTGGAAGAGAGGGTGGCGTTTACGGGAAGCGCGCCAAATGGTAAAGGTTTCTGGTTGGCGCCACATGTATTGCTTGCCAAAGATACAAGCGCCCGCTCTTGGCGCGAGGAGATCTTCGGACCTGTTGTATCGGTCCTTGCCTTTGAAGATGAAGCTGATGCAATCAGGAAAGCAAATGACTCGGAGTATGGGCTCTCCGGATCGATCTGGACGAGAGATTTGGCGCGCGGGCTGCGTGTTGCCCGGGGGGTTGAGTCAGGAAATCTCTCGGTTAACTCAAATTCATCGGTTAGATATTGGACGCCCTTTGGCGGCTTCAAGCAATCTGGCCTTGGCCGTGAGCTAGGTCCTGATGCGCTAGATGCTTTCACTGAAGTCAAGAACGTCTTCTTCTCAAACGAATGAAAGGTAGAAAATGAAACGACTAGAGGGACGAGTTGCCGTAATCACCGGAGCTGGAAGCGGCATCGGTCTAGCAACCGCAAAGCGCCTCGCAGATGAGGGTGCAAAGGTTGTCGCAGTCGATACCAACGAGGAGACGGGAAAGAAGATCGCTAATGAGGTGGACGGAATATTCGTAAAGGCCGATGTGACCAACCGTGAAGAAGTCGAGAATATGTATAAGGTCGCATTTGATACCTACGGTCGCATCGACATTGCCTTTAACAATGCTGGTATTTCACCACCAGATGATGACTCAATCCTTGTGACTGAGTTGCCAGCTTGGGAGAAAGTTCTCAAAGTGAATACGACCTCGGTCTACTTATGCTGTAAAGCTGTTATCCCTTACATGCAAAAACAGAAGAAGGGTTCAATCATCAACACCGCATCCTTCGTCGCAACCATGGGAGCTGCTACCTCACAGATCGCCTACACCGCATCTAAAGGCGGCGTGCTTTCTATGAGCCGCGAACTCGGTGTGCAATTCGCCCGCGAAGGAATTCGCATCAATGCGCTCTCACCCGGACCGGTAAATACTCCGCTGCTTCAAGAACTCTTCGCAAAAGATAAGGAACGCGCCGCTCGTCGCCTCGTTCATATCCCAATGGGGCGCTTCGCTGATGCAAGTGAAATCGCCGCAGCCGTTGCATTCCTTGCTAGCGATGACTCAAGCTTCATCACCGCATCTAACTTCCTAGTTGATGGCGGTATCTCAGGGGCTTACGTAACCCCGCTTGATTAGGCGGAAACTTCTTGCGAATTAGCAACTCGCGTCAAGAACTTCTCAACCTTAGTCCCGCGGGGGATGTTTCCCAGAACTCTTCCGTTAGCAGCACTGATTACCGGAACTTGTTCCCCATCGGAAAACTTGTCACTCCCAATGAGGTGAGTCTTTGGGAGTGACAATGAAGAGACAAGACTTTGCCAACCTTCAAATGTTCCAATCAGGGCAAAGACCTTGCCCGGTCAATTTTTCCAATGCCTTTCTTGTAACCATGCTCGATTTCTAGGAGAAGTCCTTGCTGAGTGATTCATGGCTCTTCTTGGACAAAGTTGCCACGCCTAGTCCGACCAACATTGCAATAAATGGCGATAGGACTAAGAACCAACCAAGACTGGACAGTTTCCAGGCGCTCTCGGGAAGAGTTGGATCAACATTGGCGGCGACCGTCCCAGCAAGTAGGTTGAATCGAGACATCAGGAGGTACAGACCTCCGACAAGTAGAACGATGGAAACCACAGGTGCGACTCTTGTCTTCCATACATTTCCGCCGCCTTGGGAGCTGAAGTAGCGAAGGACTGCTAGCGAGACCAGAATTTCAATTGCCACGATAGCAATAACTGCGATACCGCTCATCCAACTGAACAACTTGGTGTAAGGATCTAAACCACCGGCTGCAAAAATAACGATGACAAGTCCGGCAATGGCCGAAGTGACCATTGATGCCATCTGTGGCGCGCCCGAGGCATTGGTAGTTGCTAGGTTCTTTGGCATCACGCCGGCACGACCCATCGCGTAGAAGTAGCGTGAAGCAGCATTCTGGAAAGCGAGCAACCCAGCGAAGAGTGAGGTAAGAATAAAAATCTGCATGAGGTCGACGATCCATGTTCCTACATACTCGCCTCCAAGACTGAATAGAACGCTCGCAGGATCAGAAAGATCACTCGAGCGTGCCAAGACCTGTTCGACGGCTTTGCTAGATCCCATGCCAACGACCATGGCGAAAGACACGAAGGCAAATAGAACGGAAATAGCTATGATTGCAAAATAAGTCGCTCTTGGTACATCACGTTTCGGATCTCTCGACTCTTCACCATAGATGGCGGTGGCTTCGAAACCGATGAACGAAGCAAACGCAAACGCAAGAGCGATTCCCGCAGTGCCGGCAAAACCTCCGGCAAATACATTTGCTGGATTAAAGGACGCCCCAAGATCCATCGGCTCCGGGCCCCCTTTGGCAAAAATTGCTAGACCTACGATGACTAGGGAGAGGAGTTCTACCACTAGCAGAGTTCCAAGTATCTTGGCACCAATGTCGACGCTGAGAATCGAGAGGACTGTTACAGCCAGCCAACCAATGAGTGCCCAAGCCCACCAAGTCAGATTCAGCCCGTAGTCCGCCATTGTGATGTTCATGACCAACCCGAAGAAGCCATATATTGCTAACTGAATTGTTATGTACCCCACCAATGATGCATAAGCCGAAGCAACTCCCGCTTTCACACCAAGGCCCCGGCCGACAAATGCGAAGAAGGCGCCCGTGTTTGTGACGTGGTTGCTCATGGTCGCATAACCAACAGAGAAGAACAGTAGAGCGATACCCGTGGCCAGGTAAGCGCCCGGGGTTGCGCCACCATTGCCGAGAACTATTGCTACCGGTACCGCGCCGGTCATTCCAATAAGGGGGGCAGAGGCTGCAACGACGAAGAAAACTATGCCGAAAACGCCAAGCCTGCCCTTCCTCAATGAAGTATTTTCACTTGCCATACCCGCTCCTTTGCTCATCGCTTCGAAATCGTTAACATTCGAACGAATTTGATGTAGAGTGGCGCAACTCACACTTGAAGTCAAGGGTTTATGGGTGTTTCCTTCATGGATTCTCTGAGTGCACGCAAGGAGTCAGATAGATGTCATCGCTGCATGGTTTCTTCCCTCCGCGTACACCAAGCGGCAAGAGCGCGATCGCACCGGAGATGCCATGGTTCTACTCGGGCAACCTTCTAACCGTTGAATTTCGTACCGATCCCAAGAGCGTGCAGGCTCTACTGCCTGAAGAGATCTCATTGGCCGAGGACGATCCAGGTGCCGTCGCGCTGATATGGGCAGATTGGCAGAGCTGCTCTCAATCGAAAGAAGAACTCCTAGATCCCCTTCGGTCACAATACCTGGAAGCGTTTGTGGTCATCCGCTGTCAATATCAAGGTAAGACTTACAGCAGATGCGTGGCAATTTGGGTAACCAAGGATTTCTCACTTGCTCGTGGTTGGTTCCAGGGATATCCCAAGAAAATCGGCTCCATTGGCCTGACTCGGATCTTCAATCATGGGAAGGCAACGCCGCGACTTGAACCCGGTGCTCAACTAGGCGCAAGTATCGCCGCCTACGACCATAGATTGGCGACCGCGCGAGTTACCCTGCGAGAGCCGTCCCAAACAGATGGGTTCGTCAATGGACATCCGATGCTTCACAGCCGTTGGGTACCTTCCATCACTCCAGGGCTTGGAAACTCTCTCGATCAATTGATAACCATGAGTGGCGTTGATGCCGACCTCGGCCAACCATGGGCTGGCGACGCGGAACTAGAACTCCTTGATTCGCCCTGGGACGAACTCGCTTCAATACTGCCGATTAAGAAAATGATTGGTGCCTACTACCGCGAGGTTGGTGTCACCTTCAACGGCGGTAAGCTCGTATTGGACAAGTCCAATCCCAAGATCTGAATCGGCAACTCGATTAATTCTCGATCAATACCGGAGCAAGTACTCATCCTGTTCCCACTGGGTAACTTCACGAGTCGAAGAGTCAGAGACACTATTCTGGTAACGCTCGATTTCTTCTCGCTTAAGCACAAGGAAAGTTTCCACTAGTTGCGGCGATAACTGACTCTTGAGATGGGCGTTCGCCTCAAGAGCGTCCAACGCGGCTTCAAGAGTCATGGGAAGGATCGGCGCCGATTCCATCTCATAGGCCATACCAACAGCTGCATCAGGGCACTTGAGTTTTCGTTCAATCCCATCCAGGCCAGCAGCCAAGATCGCCGCAATAATCAAATACGGATTAGCCGCACCGTCTCCGACTCGGACTTCCAACCGAGTGCCGCCGCCCCGTTCTGGCGGTATTCTCACCATGCAACTTCGATTGTCGAGTCCCCAGTTGGCACGAAATGGCGCCAGTGTGTCGGGCCCTAGCCGCTTAAATGCGTTGACTGTGGGGTTAGCAAGAGCCGTAATTGCAGCTGCGTTGGCCAAAATGCCGGCGATAAGTGAGTGGGCAATGTCTGATAGACCATCTTTTCCATCACGCATCTTGTTATTGCCACTCTTGTCAGCCACCGAGAAGTGAAGGTGGAATCCGCTGCCGCCCTCGTCGCCCCAAGGCTTACCCATGAAAGTTGCTATCTTGCCCTCGCGGTAAACCATGTCCTTAATGGCAGTCTTGAAGATGAATGTTCTGTCGGCCGCATCTAAAGCCTCACTATGCCAGAGATTGATTTCATATTGGCTCGGACTGAATTCGTGATTACCTGCAAAAGCACCTAGTTCCATTTGATCTAGAGCACGAATGACTCGCAGAAACGTACCATCTGGATCAACCATAGACCCCGTCGTGTAAACGAATCCGAGATTCTCATGGGACCGGAAATACTTTCCATTAACACATTTTGCGATATAGAATTCGAGCTCTGCACCGACGGTAGGCACGAGCCCATGTTTGGCATAGGCAGAAACGATCTTCTTTAGGACTGTTCGGGGCGCGAAGTTGTTCTCGGACTCATCGGGATTAAAGGCATCAACCACGGTGCAGGCCATTCCGGGTTCGTAGGGAAGTTTGCGGACACGGCTTGAATCTAGCTTGGTAACGAAATCTTGCAGTCCGTCAGAAGCGATATTGCCTGCATTGAGAACGCCGCCGCGGTTGGTTGTCACCCATACGCCTTGGCAAAATGAAGGACCATGACCGACACCTTTCTCAAGTTCTGAGGTCAGTAGATATTTGGATCGAGTTACTCCGAGAACATCGGCATACATGACCTGCAACACATCGACACCGAGAGATTGCAACTCCTTCTTCAAACTATCAACTGAGCTTGACATTCTCATCTCCCTTTTGGCCGCATGGCTTTCATTAGGGCGCGAACGATATTCTAGGGTTTGCTGGGGTATTCTTGGCAAGAACCTCAGAGCCAAATTGGAGTTGTTTCTCGCTTTTATCCATCGTGAAGGAGGCAAGAGTGAAAGCCCTCTTTGTCGAGCATGACCATGTTTCACCGCCCGGTCCGGTTGCTGAGCGGTTACAACATCATGGTTTTGAGATTGCTGAAGTTGTAGTGGTGAGCGAGGAAAACTTCAAGAAACCTAACATCACCTTTGTTCCTCCTGATGCAAGTGAATACGACTTGATCGTTCCCCTTGGTGCGCCATGGGGGGCATGGGATGACGGATGCATTGGCAAGTGGCTATTGCCAGAGGTGGACTGGATTCGCACCATAGTCGAATCAGGCAAACCGGTCCTTGGTATCTGCTTTGGCGGTCAATTGATGGCAAGAGCTCTCGGCGGGTCAGTAGCTAGGGCACCTCAATGTGAGATTGGATGGAAGTCAATCTGGAGTGATCAACCTGATTTGGTTCCAGAAGGGCCTTGGTTCCAATTCCATTACGACCAATGGAAGTTGCCCCCCGGTGCTAGAGAAATTGCACGAAACCCAATTGCCTCTCAAGCATTCGTCATAAGAAACTCCCTGGCGGTGCAATTCCACCCTGAAGTTAATGCCACTTCGCTAAAGCAATGGCTTGACTGGGGTGGTCGAAGTGAAGTAACTGATGATGGCCAAGATCCAGAGATCATGCTTGCGCAAACCATTGCCTACGAACCAGCAGCGCGAGAACGCACGTTCAAACTAGTCGATTCATTCTTGAAGCAAGTCGCAGGCCTAATCTAGCGAAGATGAACTTTCACCGGCATTCTCTTAATGCCGTGGACGAAATTGGATCTCAAGTAATCGACTTTGCCTACGATGTCCATCGAATCAATCCTAGAAATCAGGTCCTCGAACATCACTCTGAGTTCAATTCGAGCCAAGGCATTGCCGAGGCACATATGAGGACCACTCCGACCAAAAGTCATATGTTCATTTGGAGTGCGCGTGACGTCGAAGCTATCAGGATTATCAAAAAACGCCCCGTCGCGGTTTCCTGAAGCGAACCATGTGACAATCTTCTCTCCTTTTTTCACCGTATCGCCATGAAGTTCGACATCCTTCGTTGCAGTCCGCCTGAAGTGGTAGACCGGACTGGCGAATCTCAAGAATTCTTCCACTGCCCAGGGAATTAGATCAGGGTCTTCCTGCAGTCGTGCAAGTTGGTTTGGATGCTCAATTAGATTAATCATCGTATGGGTGATGGTATGCCGGGTCGTCTCATTACCTGCAACTACCAACAAGAGGAAGTTGGTATGAAAGTCGCGCTCGGTCAAAGGAACTCCATCGCTCATCTCCCCGTTTACCAAGACGGAGATCAAATCCGAACCATTCTTTCCCCGCCGCTCCTTGGCAAGGGCATCCCCGTAAGCGAACACCTCAAGGGCCGCTGGCGAACGGAAAGGAACCAATCGATACTTCTCGCTATCTGGATCGCTAAGCAAGATATCTGCATGCTCTGGATCGTCAAAACCAATCATGCGATTTCCCCACTCGATAAGCTGACGATTGTCCTCAGCTGGAACATCAAGTAGCTGTGCCAAAACATTTATCGGAAAGTCTGCGGCTACATCCTTAACAAAGTCGAACTCGCCTTTTGCAAAAGCGTTATCTAGCGTTGTCGCGGTGAGTCCGCGAAGGAATGTCTCGTAGCGAGCGACCGCAGCTGGGGTGAATTGACCCTGCAACAGGCGACGAAGTGCTCGGTGTCGAGCGCCATCAGTCTCAAGGAGTGAGCGTCGAGCTTCTTCTTGTTCAGCATCAACCTCCTCGAGGTTGGTGAAACGCTCACTTGTGAAAGTTGCTGGGTCACGCAGTATCGAGACGATGTCGTGATAGCGAGTGACAGACCAGAACCCATGATTTGGGGCGACTTCTTCACTCCAATGGAGAGGTTCTACCTCTCTCAATCTCTTGAAAACCGACCAGGGAGCGCCGGGCTCAAAGAGATTGACATCGGCAAGATTTATCGAAGAACCCATCATCACTCCACTCGTTAGGATACGAACGAAACGAGAATACCACCGGCTATCTTTGGTTAGAAGCGATTTCTGCAGATAAGATACAAATTATGGCCGGCTCTCATACACTCGCTGAGACCGAGCGCCAAGTTTCTTCCTTGCTTCGTGGCATGAATATTGACTTCAAGGCTATGACGGTGGTGTCCAATCTATTCCGTGCAGCAAACGCTGCAAGGAATCACCTCGAGCGAGAAGTCCTTAGCGGCAACCGCCTCTCTTGGACTGGCTTTGTAGTGCTCTGGGTGGTCTGGGTTTGGGGAGAGTGCGAAACACGCGAAATCGCCGAAGAGGTTGGGACTTCAAAGGCAACTCTGACCGGAGTCTTGAAGACCTTGGAACGGGATAAGTTGGTGGCAAAGCGACGATCCAAGAGCGATGGTCGCCTTGTCTTGGTTACATTAACGGGCGATGGAAAGCGATTGATGACGCGAATCTTTCCTGAATTCAACAAACAAGAGGTCTACCTGGTCTCCTCACTTGAAGGGAGTGAACGCAAGGGCACTGCAGATGCCCTTCGCAAGATCACGCTACACGCGCGAGGCGACCTTGCTCAGAAGGGAAAGAAAAGGAAGCGCTAGTTTCTCGCTGCTTTGATGAAGGACTTTACTATCTCAAGCTGGTCAGCTATCTCCAGATAATTATCCTCAGGGTGCCACTGTAGGCCAAACGCCCAAGTGCGAGATGGGTATCTAACCGCCTCGACGTGCCCCTCTTGGGCAAAACCAAGCGGAGTTATCTCCCTTCCTAGTCGATCTATTGACTGATGATGGAAACAGGAAACTGAAATCATGGAACTTGAGTTACCAAGGGTCGGGTCGACTATCTTGAACTCCACGTTTGAACGATGGTTTATATGCGGTATCTGCATATGTTGAATCAAGGAGCCACCCAGAGCGACATTTGCCAACTGCGTTCCCCGGCAGATGGTCAAGAGTGGAATCGAGGATTCCAGCGAGAATCGCACCAATTCCATATCGGTCTGATCCTGAACCGGGTCGATTCCGTAAAGCTCGCTTCTTTGGGGTGCTTCTCCATAAAGCCTGGGATCAACATCGCCCCCGCCTGGAAGCAAGACACCACCAATTCCCTCGAGTCGCTCGGACCAAGGCACGCCCACCACCGGTAGGAATGTGAGCGGTTCGCCTCCCGCAGCCCAGACTAATTCAGCGAGTTTTCGCGCTGTGACAATCCCTGAGTAACGGGTGGCGGAAGTAGAGTCTGCGAAGCGAGCGGGGATAGCTATCCGAGGCCGTACTGCACTTGCCACAGGAATCTCCCGTCGGTACATACTTCACAGTGAAGATTGCCTAGAGTAGCCTAAACCATCTCGTTAGTATCCTAACGATTAGATCGCCTCCCAAATGGAGTGCTCGGCGAGGGCAGAGGATATGAAGTGAATAGCATTTCGGTCGCGGGCGTGGAAATACCAACCGGCCATCTCATCAATGGCCATCGTATCGATTCAGTTCGGACGCTTCGCAACACATCTCCGATAGACGGACAGTTCTTAGGTGATTTCTCTTCGGGAGGCGCTGGGGAAATTGACCTCGCTGTCAATGCCGCGCGCGTGGCCTTTCCCGCTTGGCGAGATCTTGGCCCAAGCGGTCGCGGCGAGATTTTGGAGAAGCTTGCGACGTTGATCGAGGAGAACGTTGAGACTCTCGCACAGATCGAGACTCTTGACAATGGCGCTCTTCTTCGTTCACATCGCAAAGGTGTAATGCCTCGCGCTGCGGCAAACATCAGATTCTTTGCCGAGTGGGCGAAAGAGCAGTTGAAGCACGAACCATTTGAAACTCGCGGCCACATCAATAATGTTTCGTGGGATCCATCTGGCGTGGCAGCGCTAATCACCCCGTGGAATGCGCCGCTGATGCTTGCAACTTGGAAGATCGGACCAGCCCTCGCTGCTGGTGACACGGTGATCTTGAAACCAGCAGAGTGGACACCATTATCGGCAAGTTTCTTCGCCGACTTGACCATGAAGGCTGGCATGCCTCCCGGCGTCTTCAACGTGGTATTCGGTCCAGGCGAAGAAGCGGGCGCCGCCCTAACCAAGCATCCAGGAATCTCAAGAATCTCCTTTACGGGTTCTGTGCCCACCGCCAAGATTATTGCAAAGGCAGCAGCTGAGAACCTGACTCCAATTACTCTTGAGCTTGGTGGAAAGAGTCCGCTAATCGTTCTTGAGGATGCTGACCTCGAGCTCGCCGCCACCTTAGCGATAGAACAATACGACAACGCCGGTCAAGTATGTCTCTCCGGAACTCGACTCTTGGTGCATGAGAAGGTAGTTGATGACTTCACCAGACTCTTTGTCGATAAGGCATCGAGAATCAATCAAGGCGATCCAAGGCATGAGGAGACTCAGGTGGGGCCACAGATACATCCAGACCACCTAGCCAGAATTGAAGGTTTCGTTGAGCGAGCGAGAAAAGAAGGTGCAGATATAGTTCTTGGAGGTAAACCTAATGAACAACTCGGCGGTCTTTTCTATCAACCAACTCTAGTAATGAAGCCGAACCCAGAGAGTGAGATCTTCCGCGAGGAGGTCTTCGGCCCGGTTCTCTGCCTCCAAACCTTCGCTAATGATGAGCAAGCACTCGCTATGGCGAACGACACCGAATTCGGTCTTGCTGCTGTAGTGGTCTCGGGAAGGCGCGAACACGCGGCGAAGATAACTAAGAACCTAGTCGCTGGGACCATCTGGGTGAATTGCTTTTTCGTCCGCGACCTTAGAGCACCTTTTGGTGGATCAAAGAAGTCTGGTATCGGTCGCGATGGTGGCACTTGGTCATTTGACTTCTATGCTGATGTAAAGAACACAGTGGTTGCACCTCATGGGTGGAAGGAGTAGCAAAAGTGGGAAAAGTAGTTGGAGCAGCTCTCTTGGCACATGTGCCAACGATCATGCTGCCTGAGACGGTCAGGAAAGATCTCAACGAGGGAAAAGAGATCTCGTTGGTGCCTGGCCTTAAGAGACTTCGAAAAGATGTGTTTGAGACCCTCGACTATGACACAGTCGTCGTGCTCGATAGCCATTGGGCTACTACCGTTGAATTCGTCATCACCTCAGCCGCTGAGCGCTCCGGGCTCTTCACTTCAGAGGAATTACCACGAGGCATGACGCAGATTCCGTACTCCATAAAGGGTGACCCTGAGCTTGCAAAGTCGCTCTCTAAATATGACGAGAAGAACGGAACTTGGGTCACCCCGATTGCCGATCCCCATCTTCCAATCTTCTATGCCACGGTAAATCTCTGGCACTATCTTGGACGCGGACTTGACGAGAAGAGATGGATCAGCATGTCTGTCTGTCAGACCGGAACCCCAGAGGACTTCATCCGAGCAGGAAGAGCCTTGGGCGAAGCGATTCGCGACAGCGATAGAAAGGTGTTCCTGATTGCCTCGGGGGCTCTCTCACACACGTTCCACAAGTTACGTGACTTGCGAAAACACGAGGCAAGCGACCCCGTCCACATCTTTACGCCCGAGGCGTATCAATACGATCTCAAAGTTCTAGAGTGGATGAAGCAGGGAAATCATGGCGCAATTCTTCAAGACTTCGGCACGTTTAGAAAATACAAGCCTGAGGCAGGCTTCTTTCATTATCTAGCCATGGCCGGCGCGCTTGGTGAGGAGCGCAATCAAGGGCGAGGGATTCTCTATAGCGAATATGAAAACTCAGTGGGAACGGGACAAGTTCATGTCTACTTCCCCGAACCTCCAGGAGGCTTCCCAATGGCTAAGGATTTGGTCCTCACCCGTGACTGAGTTCAGACGAATCGAAGTCGATGGTGATGCGCTAACCGTTGAACGAGTTGGCGAAGGCCTTGCTGCAGCAGATGGACGCAAGTTCACTATAAGTGATGTGAAGCATCTTCCTCCAGCCACTCCTACCAAGATCATCGCAGTGCATCTCAACTATGAGAGTAGAACCAAGGAATTCCTCACGAAGTTGCCGCTGGCTCCCACTTACTTTCATAAGCCGATTACTGCACTTAATTCTCACGGAGGCGAAGTAGTCCGACCCAAACGATGTAAATGGCTCAATTACGAAGGTGAGATCGTCATCGTCATAGGCAAGCAGTGCAAGGACATCTCAATTGAGGAGGCTTCAGATTACATCGCCGGATATAGCGTCGGAAATGACTTCGGCCTCCATGATTTCCGCGACACAGATGCGGGATCGATGCTTCGAGTCAAGGGCGCGGATTCGCTCGCTCCCGTCGGACCTGGGTTGATCACCGATTGGGATTTCAGGAACAAGGTGATCCGAACCTTGGTTAATGGCGTTCTAAAGCAAGAAGACAACACCAATAACATGGAATGGAATATGCATTACCTCGTGGCAGACATTGCCCGAACCATCACTTTGGTTCCTGGTGACATGATTTTTTCGGGCACGCCAGCGAATTCAAGACCGGTTGAGATTGGCGATCTAGTGGAGGTGGAAGTCGAAGGTCTTGGTCGGCTGAGCAACAAGATTGTGGAAGGTCACAGGATTCGAAGCGAAGTTGGCGCCCAACCTACTGAGAGTGAGGAGGTGATCTCAACGGCGCTAGGTGGCGATTGGGAATTTCGGGGAATCCGAACCCCTTCAAAGGACCTCTACCCGTCAACTATCAAAGAGTAGATCCGATCTGTAATTGCGAAGAAGTGCTACGCAAAACGAGCGAGTAAGGAGTTGACATGATAAGAGTTTATGTTGATTTGTCTAAGTGCCAGCACTACGGTCAGTGCGTCTTTGAAGCACCGAACATCTTTAAGCTCAATGACGAAGATAAGTTGGAATACGCGGCAACGGCAGATGACTCTGAGCTTTTGAATGTGCGAGAAGCAATTGATGTGTGTCCAATGCAAGCAATCAAGTTGGTGGATTGATTCGGATTCATCAGCGAGGGCAAGCCGGGGCAGCAATTGAGTAGCGTGGTGATTGTCGGCGCATCCATGGGTGGGCTGCGTGCAGCCGAATCTCTCCGTAGATCAGGTTTTGACGGCCAAATCAATCTGATTGGAGCTGAGCCGCACCTTCCATACAACAGACCGCCCTTATCCAAGGACCTGCTTGCAAAGGACAAGACTCTGGCCGACATTGCCTTTCCGATTCATCATGGAGAGTTGCAAGCAAATTTCGTCCTAGGGAATCGAGTTGAAACACTCAACCTGGAAGAATCGCACGTGGAATTGTCCTCAGGGGCTAAGTATCAATTCGACTATCTCGTGGCTGCAACGGGCCTGAGATCTCGGCAGATGTCATTTCCTAACAACCTAGGTCGAGGGCGCTACTCGCTTCGAACTTATGACGATGCTCGATCATTGCGTGATTCGCTCGCACCGGGAAAGCGAGTCGTCATACTCGGAGCGGGTTTCATTGGACTTGAATTGGCGGCGACCCTTAGAACATTGGGTTGTTTGATTGATGTTGTAGCGGTAGAAGCAATCCCGCTTGCCGCAATTCTTGGGAATGAGTTTGGCGATGAAGTTCGTCGCCGTCATGTAAATGAGGGAGTTCGCTTCCATTTGGAACGTAGCATCGTGGATTTGATTGGCACCAGAGAGGTTGAGGGGGTCTTGCTCAGTGATGGCACTGAATTGCCATGTGAGATCTTGATTGAAGCCGTAGGGTCACTGCCGAACATTGAATGGTTGTCCGGAAATGAAATAGAACTGTCTAACGGTGTCCTCACTGATCAGACCTTGAGAGTCATGAGTGAAAGTGGGACCTCATACCAACACGTGTTTGCGATTGGAGACATCGCTCGTTTCCCCTACTCCACACGCTCGCTCCCTGCTCGAAGAATTGAGCACTGGAATATTCCGATTGAATCTGCCAAGTGGGTTGGACGTCAGATTTCCCATCACGAGAAGCCAGGCTCGGTCCTCGAATTCAAACAAGGGGAGCGCTTCAATCCCCTCCCTTCCTTTTGGAGCGATCAATTCAGCGTTAGCATCTTGTCCTACGGGGAACCAACACTTGCTGATGAATGCCTGCTCATTGAAGGTGAGCTCGGAAACGAATTCATCATGGGTTATAGGCGAGCAGGTGAACTAGTTGGCGTGGCAGGAATCGGAATGCGGCGAGAAGTAAACAAATTGCGAGGGGAGATTAGACTATGAGCGATTTCTTCGACCTTGATATCTCATTTGAAGATGACGGAGAGAAGTTGGATCTTTCCAAGATTCCAGCCAAGGATCTTCTCGCCGCTATCGAGACGCTACCTGATTCGCTCAGAGAAGTGGCTATGGGAGTCCTTTATCAGAAAAGAACGTTCTCTGATGTCTCACAGGCTCTCGCTATCCGCCAATCAGAATTGGTTACCAGGCTTCACCGAGCGCAGCTCGCAATTTCCATGCATCTGATGAGGCGTTGATGGAAAGACTGCGCATTAGTGTCGAGAGACACGCGGTCTTAGGTTTCCTCGCAAGGGAGATGGAGCGAATCTGGGGCAGTTTCGACCATGCTCGCGAAAAAGAACCTGAATTAACGGCATCACTCAAATCTCTTCTAAGCGAAGGTCTTCCCGAGGATTCTCAGGAGATTATCGATGTGCTTGGGAAGTCAATTGATGTTCTAGAAGCATCCATCGCACAATCGCGACCAAGGTTTTTGGCCTACATTGGGTCCAGTGGGCTTGAGGTGGGTGCAATTGGTGACTTCCTGGCCTCTTCTTACGACATCAATCAAGCGATTAACTCTCGAGCATCAACCCTCTTGGAGCAGCAAACGGCTAGGTGGGTAGGCGAGTTCATTGGATTCGAAAGTTCAATCGGATACTTCACTTCAGGAGGGATGGTTAGCAATCTCACTGCTCTTGCAACAGCGCTAAATCGAGCATTGCCAAATTCGCGAAAGTCGGGAGTAGATAGGAAAGTTGCTATCTACGCCTCTCACGAATCTCACTACTCGGTTCGAAGAACAATTGAAATTCTTGGCATTGGAAGTGATGGGATGCGCCTTATCCCTATCGACGATCGCCATCGAATGAATGTGACTCAGCTGAGGCAGCAAATCGATGCGGATCTAGCAGCAGGGGTAGTTCCAATAGCAATCGTCGCAACGGCTGGAACCACTCTCACTGGCGCCGTTGACCCTATCCAAGACGTTGCAAAAGTGGCCCAAGAGAAGAAAATTTGGCTACACGTCGATGGCGCATATGGAGTTCCAGCGGCCGGATCTACAAAGTCAGCGCTCTTTTATGGCATAGATGGCGCAGACTCCGTAACCGTCGATGCACACAAATGGCTATTCGTTCCTAAATCCTGTTCTTTGGTCTTGATGAAGAACATTGAGGGACTGGTCAAGACTTTTGCGCATCATGAAGCGTATATGCCTCACCTTGAGGGCGACTACAACCCAGTTGATCTCACCTTGGAGTATTCGCGTCCATTCCGGGCACTTAAACTATGGATTGCACTCAAAGCTTACGGTGCGAATGAATTCCGCAGGGCTATAGATAAGAACATCCAACTCGCAGAGCTGACCTATGAGATTGCATCAAGCCGAGAAGACTTTAGGACCCTTCCCCACCCACCAGATCTTTCAATTGTCCCTATTCAATACCGCAGTTCGCGGGAACCTGATGCCAGCACTCTGAACGAAAGAATTTGTCAGAAGATTATTGAAGATGGGCGCTTCTACATTTCCACCGCGCGAATAGATGGTGAAACCTGGCTCCGTCCGTGCTACACAAATTTTAGGACGACGGAGGATGATGTTCTCGCTCTTTTCCAAGTGATACAGGAATTAGGCGCAATTCTTTGAATTAACTCAAGTACTCTTCGCATAGAATTTTCATGAATGCCCGGGCAAATGCCCGATAAATGAGGAAAATTTGACTCAATACAATTGCAAGACTCGCACTCTGATAATTAAAGCAGTGATTCCTAAGTGCGTTGTGAGGGGTCGGACCTACGACCCGGTTTATCAAAAACAGTTAGTCGGCACCAATGAGGGCGCTTAATCATAAAACATGCGTTGACTTACATTCATCAATCATGGCTTTTTGATGAGCATGAAGCTGTTGGTCTCGTCGAGTTGAAGCATCGCTCATATCTGCCATGTAAT
>Ga0194119_10000166_pt1 | contig 130454 bp, 103 predicted proteins | sample TA2MahC100mmetaG_FD_148620 | JGI IMG/M metagenome (GOLD analysis project Ga0194119, IMG submission 148620) | Freshwater microbial communities from Lake Tanganyika, Tanzania - TA2015018 Mahale Deep Cast 100m | ecosystem: Environmental > Aquatic > Freshwater > Lake | place: Tanzania: Lake...
TATAGATGATATACTCCGTGTAACACTTGATATATCCCATGAATTAATTGGTCGATTAAAAGATCTAGCATCTGAAAACATATTATCCATATTTGTAACTCGCGATGTATTCCATCCAAATAAATCATTATTAAAAGAAGTAGCATTTGAAAACATACTATTCATAAGAGTAACTTGTGATGTATCCCATCTATTAATATTTTGATTAAATACAACAGCACCAGCAAACATATTACTCATATCCGTAACTCTACTTGTATTCCAGTTGCCAATGGGTTGATTAAATGCTGTAGCAAGAATAAACATTTGACTCATATTTGTAACATTTGATGTATTCCATGAGTTAATGGGTTGGTTAAAAACGAGAGCAGTACTAAACATATTATTCATAAGAGTAACCCTACTTGTGTCCCAAGAAGAAATATCTGCATTGAATGTATTACAGGATAAAAACAAACTGCTCATATCTGTCATAAGCGTCGTAATAATATTATTGAACTGAACAGGAACAGTCTGACCTGGTGGACGAAATGTAGTAGTGTCAGTCCCTCTTGCATAGTTTGTAATTGCATCACGAGATCTATCATCTACAACCGCAAACCATTGAAGAGAACCTCGGGGACTAGCTTGTATGAATGTTGGGCTTACTGGAATAGATGCTTCCTGAAATACAACTGTTTCCCCTTGTTGAACTACTGTTGAAAAAGCAACACGAGGAACAGCGTTGAAAAGAATTGACGTGATATTGGCAACTATATAGTTATCGTTATTTGCCCTAGTTTCAGCTCTAATAGTAAAATTTCCTAATGTATTTATTGTAACATTTGTTCCATTAAAAGTACCTGCTTCAGGCGGATTTATAAAATATACAATTCTAATTCCATTTTGTTGTTGTAGCGCTGCCGAAGGAAGTGTAATTACAGGAGGAGTAATAGTAATTGTGTCTCCGATAAAAACTGTAGAACTAATATTAGGAAAAGCATTCCAGGCAACAGTGGTTTGAAATGCTGTAGTAGCACCTTCAACTATTATTCTTTGTGAAGTAATAGCTAAAGCGTTATCAAATAAAGTACTGTTGGCGTTGTTAGTTGCTGCACGAATATAAAAATGTCCTACATTATTTATTGTAATTGTTGTTCCTCTTACTCCTGTCGCAGTAGCAATAGGAATATCCGTGCGACTTGGACTTACTATTGAGTAGTTGATAGTTACACCATTATCTAAAGGATTAGGAGTACCAGCTGGAAAGATAAAAAATGCTTCACGAAGAGTATATGTTTCACCAAATGTAACTTGGGTTTGAAAAGTAGTTGGAAAACTAAGAACAGGTATCCTGCGACTAGTACCATATTCTAATTGCGAATCAGTAGATGCTGACTCATATCTAATGCTTGTTTGAGTAGTAGCCCTAATTCTAAATCTTCCTATACTATTTATTCTAACATTTAATGGATTTGGTTGAGTTATGGTTACAATTCCTCTAGTGTCGCTTATATAACTATATTGAGGAGGAATTTCATTTAAAGTAGGTGCAAAAGGAAATGTAAATACTGGAGGAGTAATGTTCACAGTATCACCAATAAACAAAACAGTAGGAATTGGGTTCCAAGATGTGGTCAATATGGGTCTACCTCTATTTACTGTTATTTGTGGCGAATTCAAAAAAACGCTTCTAAATAATGATAGTGCACCTTGTGGCACCGTTTCAACTGTCTGAGCAGTAACTATAAAATTCCCGTACCTAAGTAATGTAATTGTTGTTCCTCCTGCTATTGTAGCAACAGCAGTATTATTACTAGTGTGTGTAATAGAAAATCTTGCACGAACATCCGAACCAACAGGAGGGTATATAAGTATTGCTTGTTGAACAGCGATATTTAGTTGACCAAATGTCATTACTTGTGTAAAAGGTGTTGGAAATTGAATAACGGGGGTATTATAGTCACTAGTGCGTTGTCTAGAATATGTAGTCTCAGCTTCTGTAAAGTTTCCTACAGCTTCTGTAAAAGCTATAATTTGTATTGGATCATTAGTTGATCTATGTATTGTGATAGTTCTTCCTACTATTGTAGCAATATTTGCGTTATTCGTTCTATATCTAATTTGAGGTAATGGGTCAGTAAGACCTGCGGGTATTGTAACAGTTGCCGCTAAAAACTCATAACTTCTGCCTACTATAAATGTATCTATACCTGGAATTATATTATTTGGAAATGTTATAGTAGGTGTAGCCCTATTAACTGTAACACTTAAATATCTAAATGTTGTTTGAAATATATTTTGTATAATATTTGTTTGAGCTATAATGAAAAATGTACCCGCACTTAATATTCGAACTGTTGGGATAGAAGATGGAATTACTGGTGCTACAATTTGTGCAACCGTTGAAGCATTTCCAGCAGGGTTTCCATTGCTACGAATAGAATAGTTAATATTGAGTTCGGGAACCAGAGTTCTAATAATTTCAGCAGTAGGAGACTCAAAAAATGCTTGCGGAAGTGTATATGTTTGACCATATGTAATTTGTCTTATAGGAGCAGGATTTGTAGGAAAAATTATATCGGGTGTATTTAATGTATTAATAGTAACGCGTAACGAAGTTATCCCAGCCTGATTATAGTTATCACTTTGCACGGTTGTAGCTCTTATATAAAATGCCCCTAATCTATTTATTCTAACACTGAACACTGTAACACCATTTTCAATTACGGGACCCGACAGAATCGTTGCTACTGGTGTATTTGTATCTGAAATAACTATAAATGAACTAACTGTAAAAGCAGGAATTTCTGCTGGAACAGGGTTCGGAGTTCTAAATTGTGGGGGAGTGAAACTAACTATTGTTCCAGTAAGTAAATTAGTGTTAGTAAATAGTGTCCATGTATTAAAAGATGGTGTACCTCGTATCACTGTAACTATTATACTCATCGAAACACTTCTATATGCGGTTGTTTCGTTTGTTCTAGCAATAAGCGTAAAACTACCTACTCTTAATACTGTAATGACAGGAATTTGCGTTTGTACTGAATTCACTATAACGTTTCGCATTTCTAAAGTAGCAATATTTGGGTTAGTGGTAGGTATTGAGTAAGTAATAGTAAGACCTAATGAAGGTATATTCGCTGGCTGAGGATAGTTAAACACTGCTGGCGTAGGAGTATAAATATTAATATTTCGATTGGGATTTATATTCGTATTGGGATTTATAGTGCCAAAAGTAAATGTATCAGTAAAGTTAATAATATTACCTAAAGCATCAGGTGTGAAACTTAGACCAGGAAATTCTAATTCGGGAGTATTTAACTGTACACCATATTCAGGAAGAGACAAAATAAAATTACTGTTAAAATTATTTGTTTCTACTATTCTTGCTCTTATTTGAAATCTGCCTTGTCTATTCACTTGTATCCGTAAAGGGTTTAATAATATGGTAACAACGCCTGCAGGTTCAGATGTGTACTCAACCGTTAACGCCTCATTGCGAATACCAGCTGGTATTGTAACTACAGCAGGTGTAAAATTATATACTCCGTTCACAAGTAAATTTATACCCACAAACAAATCATTATTTGGAAATGCTATTCCTGGCGTAACTCTAACAACATTGATTACTGGCGAAAACACTTCTCTGCGGATAAATATAGATTGTCCTCCACTTGGCGGTTGTTCAACGGTCTCGGCTCGAATTCTAAAAGAACCGGATGTGATTAATGTAATTGTTGTTCCATTTATTGTAGCAACGTTTGTTGTTACTGTATTTGCGACTGCATCTACAATTCTATGTTGAATAGAAAGACCAAACCTAATAACATCGGCAGTTGAAGGATGATAAAATGTTGATGCTTGAAGAGTATAATCACGTCCAAGTGTAATTTGACTGCCTGAAATACCGACGATAGAAGGTATTATTATACCAGGTGTATTCGCCTGAGTGACGCGCACGCTAGTATATGTAGCGGTCCCGGGCAAAAAATTGTTTGTTTCTCCCGTAGAAGCTACAATGACAATAGGACCATCATTTATTATCCTAATAGTTCTTGCGGTTCCATTTACTAGTTCCGCATTACTATTTCCAGAACTATATGTAATCGTCAGTTCATCACGTGGAACTGTAGAAGGTTCCGTAATAGTTGCGGGTTCAAAAGTATATTGGTTATTTACAAAAAACGTGTTAAATGGAAACATTATGTCTGGTGGAGGAAATGTTATAGTAGGTGTAGCTGGAAGAACAGTGACGTTTCTACTAATCGATGTAGTTTGGAATGCATATGTATTATTTGTTTCTGCGACAATAGTAAAAGTACCTGCTCTATATATTGTAACAACGTTGTTAATTGAAATACTAGCAACAACTGAGGAATTTGGGTCAGGATGTGTAATAAAATATGTAATACGAAGCCCAAATCTTGTTATATCGGCTGCCGATGGTCTATCAAAAAATGCTTGGCGAAGTGTGTAAGTCTCGCCGTATGTAATCTGGGTAATAAAATCGCTTTCTGGCTGAGATGGTTCATCAGGTGATCTATTATCACCGGGAAAATATATAACAGGTGTATTGTGTATAATTAACCCTTCTTCAATTAATGAAGGAACTACAGCCTCGTTATAGTTATCGCTTTGCAATGTTCTAGCCGTTATAGTAAATGATCCTGTTCTATGTATTCTTGCAGTGAATACGGTAACACCATTTTCATCGATACGCTGTTGAGGTTCGATAGTAATTATACGTTCATCTGATGACGTAAATGATTCATATGTAAAAGGAAGAATTTCAGATGGAACAGAAGAGGGTGTCAAAAACCGTGGAGCATAAAAATCGACCGTCGTTCCTGTAAATAATTGAGTAGTAAATACATCCCATGGTTGGAATGTAGGAGTAGCTCTTTGAACGTTAAATTCTCTATGAATTGGTTCACTTTCGGCAAGTCGAACTGTTGGTTCTGTATAACCAACAAGTGTAAACTTGCTTGCATTTGTTTGAGCAATAAGTGTAAAACTTCCTGCTCTAAGTATTGTAATCACGGGAATATTTCTAGTAATTGTTCCCAGTTCTGACTGGATTATAGTATTTCTCATTTCTACTCTAGCAATGTTTGAACTTTCTTCATTTATTCTATAGTTAATTATAAGGTCTACAGGTATATTATTCTGGTTATCAGGATAACTAAAATCAGCTAGTTGTTCGACATTATAAATATTATTATTCTCGCCATACGTCAAATTTGTAACAGGAAATACACCACTTTCATCGGCACCGGGAAAAAATAATACTGGTCTATTTTCTTGAGCCCCAGTTTCATAGTTAGAGAATATAGCAACACTTCTGTTAAAATTTCCACTTGGTGGTTCTACTGTTTGGGCTTTTATTCTAAACTTTTCAGCTCTATTCACTCGTATAGGTATAGTATTTGATGATATATCTAGCGGAAATATTGTGACTACTCCTAGAGGAACACATGTGTACTCAACCTGTATTACTTCAGGAGTAACAAAACTAGGTATTATAACGGTTGCCGGTCTAAAACTGTATCTTCTATTTGTTATTAACACCTGATTTGGGAAAAGATCATCATTATCAAATAACAACGTAGGTGTAGCTTTTTTAACGGTGATAAGTGGTGAATATATTCTATTACTACTGTTTGTAAACCTTTCTATTGTTGCAACAGCTTGAACAGTAAAAGAACCCGCGCGATTTATTGTCACATTGGTACCTGATATTGTGGCAACAGGAGTATATGATTGTGGTATAGGAATAATAGACGGTACAATTGAATAAGCAATAGAACCACCTACAGGCACTCTTAATTCTTGACTGACAAATTCTATTGGATTGTCTCCTATAGGTAAAGGCACTCCTGTAGTTGAACTTACAAATCCTACGACAACTATAAAAACACCAGCTTCTATACTTTTACTTGTTACACGAAAGTCAATAGTGTTAACGATAATATTAGAATCTGTATTTTCAGAATTTACTATATTTACTGTTAAAGAAGCAGTAATAACAATAGCATTATACTGTTCTAAGTTATTCAATATTATACGTTTTTCATTTTCTAATACCCTTAACAGTGCTGTTCCAGGAATATTTGTAACTGGATTGGGATATATAAAATTAGCTTCTATAAAAGAATATTTGTCTCCGTATGTAACTTCGGTAATAAAACCCTCGTCCTTTCTAGGAAAAACAATAGCTGGTCTATCTGGTCTAGTAGCATATTTTGTTCGTGAAACAATTATGGCTTGACTATAGTTTATACTACTTGACGATTTTGCTTGTATGTTGAACTCTCCTTCGGTTTTTATAGTAACAAGGACACCTGCATTCGAACTACTAGAAATTTCTGCAATTCTTTCTTGTAAAATTATGTATTCAAAAGAGCGAAGTTCGGATGGAAATATTGGTTCGTTAGGATCAGGACTTATAAATGTTGGAGGAGTGATTTGAAAGGTTTGCCCTACCATTAAATAATTAGAATTTGTAAATGCATCCCATCCTTCTTGAAAAGTGGGTGTATACTTTTTAACTTTAACTTCTTTTTCTAATAAATTACTAACAGTAAAATTGTCACTTTGAATTGTTTTTACTCGAAGTGTAAAATTTCCTGCACTATATATTAAAACTGTTCTATTTTCTATGGACGCAATATTAGTTTCTATGATATCATATTTTACTTCAACTTCTGTAGGTTGAAAAGGAGGATTTTTAAATACTACTTCATTTATAGTAAATGAAAGTGTTTCTCTGTATGTAAAAGGACCAAAATTTTGGCTTGGGTCAAATTGTATTACTGGCATACCAGGATTTGTCGAAAACTCTTCGGGTGATTCGACATAACCAATATTATATCTTTCGGATGGTTTTGTTTCTGCTCTGACTCTAAATGAACCTACACGGTTTACTAAAAGCGATGGTCTTTGGGATGCTGTAGGTTGACTAATCACAATAGAAACAATATCGGGATTCAAACTTACATATGTAATTGGAAGAATTTCATTGGGGATAATAACAGGTTTACTAATAGTTGCTTTGTTAAATGAGTATGTATTTTTTACTTGTAATGTATATTCAAACAAGTCATTTAACTGTAGAATAGGTGTAGCTTTATTAACAGTTATCAAAGGCGAGTCTCTTGTAGAATTAATAATTGTAGGTGCTCGTGCCGGATTTATTTGATTTGTCTTTGCGCGAATTTTAAAATTACCGCCTTTTAATAATGTAACTTTTGTTCCTGAAATACTAGCGACATCAGACGCTGAACCTGTAGCAGAGACAATTGAATATGTAATAAAAAAATCACGTGGGTCAGATATATACTGGATAATATTTGTAATGGTTGCGGGTGTGGATATAGATATTCCTGTGTCAGTTCTAATATAAATGACATGTCTACTTACTCTGTTTGAAATATCATATTCTATTTTTTTATCTATTATAGTGTCATCTATGCTGCTTATCAATGGAGGAGAACTTCCTGGTAAGCTAACTATATCTGCTGTAACTCTTCTACCAATGATAAAATAGTTGTACAGTTCTTCACTTACTACAATTCTTGAACCCCATAGTAAGGCGTTTTCTTTAAAATTATAAACATCTCTTGGATAAGTAAATTCGGCTTCATTAAGAAAATACTCTTCACCATATGTAATAGTTGTTTTAAAGTTTTGTGGAAAAGCAACCCTTGCATAATATAATGTAGATATTTCTTCTTGTGATGTAATCGTTGCTTGATTATAATTTCGGCTTTCAGTTGTTTGAGCAGTAATTGTAAAGGGTCCTTCTCCGTCTATTCTAATCGTAGTTGTTGAGCCGATTAATGTTGCAATTGTATTCGAAGAACTTGTATAAGAAGTAATAGAAACAGAGCTGGATGGAAAGAACTCGTCAGGGTAAGGATATTGAAATATAGGAGAGCTGAAAGTATACGTTCTTCCTACAAATAAAAGACTATTAATATCCTGAAATAAATACCATGGTGTTGTAAAAATGGGAGTAGCTTTACGAATCGTAATTGGAGGCGAGTCAACAAAAGTACTGTTGTATGCATCTGTTTTATTTGTTTTTGCGCGAATTATAAAAGAACCTGCATTCTGTACAGTAACTGTAATTCCATCTATACTAGCAATATCTGTGAAAGTATTTGTTCCTACTACCGTTGGCAAAATTTCATATGTAATTACTACATTTGCAGGTGAATAAAGAGGATACACAAAAATTGCTTCTATAATATCAAATGTTAGTCTCTCTTTATATGTAAAGTCTGTAACAGTAATAAACGTTTGAGGAAACTCAATAATTGGATCATTCATACTTGTGGTATATTCATTTTTTGAAGTAACTGAAGTACTTTTATAATTTTGTGTTTCACTCGTTGTAGCTAAAATTCGAAAATTACCATATGAATTAATTTGTATTTTTTTACCATCCTCTATAAAACTAGCAACATTGGATTCTAGACCGTTACTATTTATAATTTTATATGTAATAGCAAGGTCGTTAGGTATTACTAAAGGATAATTAAGTGACGCGGAAACAAAGTTTAAACTTTTTCCAATAAATAATGTATAAGAAAATATTTCCCATGGTTCATTGAATATAGGAGTATCTTGAGTAACCGTAAAAAGTGGTGATGTTGTAATTGACTTTCCAAACTTATTAAATTCCCCTAATCCTGTTTCTTGTTGCCCTTGCAAATTAAAAGTACCAGCGTTCTCGAGTCGTAGTATATATTTATCAAGTGTGTTTTCATTAATGGTTAACGTGGCTATATTTGAATTCGTTGCATTAATAATACTCAGAGTAATAGGTGTTGTTGTGTGTAAACTGCTAATACTAACTGTTAAAATAACTGGTTCATCGGCGTTATAATTATATACGTAATTTTCGATAAATGGTTCTACATTTATTACTATGTTAGAATCAAATATAGTACTAGATAAAACGACATTGCTTCGAATACTTGTACCATTTCCATTTGTAGAAGTCATACTCATTAAATAATATGTATTCGGAGTTAATGAAGTAATATCATTTATGTTTTGGATGTTTGGTGGATTTTTTGTATTTGGTGATAGTTCTTTTGTTCTTATTTCCGATATAATGTTATATCGAATATTGTTTTCCCTATCAGTATATATTGTGTTACCATCAAAGATACCATTTTTATTCCATATAACCATATCAGTAGACATACCCATAGCCGTAGCCATACCCATACCCATACCCATACCCATACCCATACTGTCGCCCGTATTTTCGTAACTGTTGTTGTTGTTGGTGGTGTTGTTGCCACTGTAAAATTGTAATTCGTTATAGTTATCTAAAAAGTCTTGTATATCTATATCACCTTCGCTACTATTAAAAAAACTTTGTGAGTCATCTACATTTCTTAACGTTTCTACAATATTTATCGCAAAATATGTTATGGTATAATATACAACATTACAAAAAGAATTTCCAAAATCATCCCAGGTGAATGTAATACTGTATGTATCTCTGTCAACAACTCTTAATATTGGTGGTGTAGGTATTGAACCGCGGCAACTATCAACGACTGGTTTATTTTTTACATAATAGTTACTCGAAAGATTCGTTCCTTGAAATCTTCCAAGATTTGCTTCTTCGGCACCCCTTGCGCTATAAAATGAACTGCCGTTCAACGTCGTTGTATCAGATACTAGTTTTTTAAGACGCGTCGACCCCGACACAGCACCCTGTTTTGCAAATCCGATATTATTTGGCTTGTAAATTGTTTGTGATAGACAAGGCTTATTAAATAAGCGGATGGGTTGATAATTAACCGGTGCAACAACTTGGGGTCCATTTCGTGTGTCGTTAGGCCAAAGCGGAATTCCTTGTGCGTCGAAATATACACACCCGGGTTCTTTATTTGTAGATATATTTTGACCATATGTTTGGCATCTTGTTTCTAGTTTGTCGTTACTATATGAAAAAAATGCCTGGCTTTGAAAAGCAATTCCGCTGCGAATTAGATTTCCTTGAGGTGAGCAGTTAATGCAGTTTGTATTATGTATGCCAGTCATTATCTTATAAGCCGACTGGTTTGTAGGGTCATTTATTTGCGCGGTAGTCGCATCATAAGGCACAACGGTAAACCCATTATTCTGTACTTTAACGTCGAGAACCCCCTTCGAGTAGTTGTCATCTTTTACTTCATACCCAAATTTATTATTTGAAATAATATACGAGTTTCCTCCTTCATCAGGAACACAAGTGCAGTCGGGTGTAAAATGGTATACGGTAGTCCCTGGGCGTTCAAGTTCCGAAATCGTTGCCGTTCTGGAATTGTTAGCGGGACCATTATAGTTATATACTTGCAACTGTTTTCGCCAGTGTTTTAAAGGACGCGCTTTGAAGTTTGGACCATTATAATCTTTGTCATTTATATTTGAATTTTGCCCGTTAGCATTGGGACGATTCCACCCCGGAATAATACTCATACCACTTGTGAGCTTGGTGGGATAGTGTGGCACCTTTGTTGTAATAAGCGTGTTTGAGTGTCTAAAATTGAGAGGTGCGTTTGAATGGTTCGCGTCATCATTCTCCGGCGGTGTAGCCATATATATGTCTATATATATATGTATATATATGTATATATGTATTATATATAAATATATATTTCACTAATTATATTTTTGGTGGTAGTGGCAGTTGGGTTAAAATATATTTTTGTTTACTATTTTTGTTTTTCTGTAAAATTAAGGTTGTTCTTCGTCATCTTCACGAACGGTTTGCAAACGAGGTTTTTTATATATTATCGCAGATGTTGAAAGAGGATGACTGTAAGGATTTCCATTTGGAAATAACCTTTTATAAATCACATCATATAATTTTTCATATAATTCAAAGTAGTCTTTTGATACATTATTTTCAACTATAAGTAAATCTGCACGTCTTACTCCTTGTGCCATACCATTTTGGTCTAAATGAGTAATGATACTTTTTAAATGATTTTTTCTTTCCTTATCCTCTATATTATTAAATTTACCATGCAAATAATTTACAAATTTTAATCCAGTCATATCAAGATATGCTCCTTTCGGAAGAAAAGTTTGAAAAGTTGTGTTTTTAATATACATATCTTTATTGTCTTGTAATGTACTTTCTAATTGCTTTACGGGAGTATTCATTAACTTATTATAAAAATCATGAAAATTAAAATTATCTCCGTGTTTTGAAATTCCTGCACTACTACTAGGTCTAATACTAACACTACTAGGTCTAATACTACTAGGTCTAACACTACTAGGTCTAACACTAGCTCCACTAGTTCTTCTAACAACAATACCACTACTTCTTCTACTAATATTAGACACCCCACCTTTCAGTATCCTTCTCCTAGTTTTCCCACTTCTCTTACTTCTATTACTTCTCTTACTTCTCTTGCTCCTAGTTTTATATTTATATTTTTTTGTTAAACGTCGAGTATTCATATTATATACTATATACTATATACTATATACTATATACTATACAGATATAAAATGAATGTAATATTGTATTATTTTATTGTTTTAATATTATTACAAAATCCCGAGGTTAATAATACGTAAGCCGCGTAGTATAATGTTTTTCTAAATCAGAAGACATTGTCGGGAAGCAAACCGTGCGATTTTGTCTATAAATAGCCCCTAAATTCTTCTGCGTGCATATCGGCGGTTGATACTTACTCTTAAGAAAATACGGCGTATCAGATATACCACGGTAGGCACACGCACTCGCACCCTCCGAACCAAACGCGGCTTTTAATGACGCCGCATTTTTATTAACCGTTGTTTGTTTCAGACGGTCGAGACGCGTACTACTATCAACCGCACCTTGACAAGAATATTGACGATTATTCGGTTTAAATATCGTGGTACCTGCTCTGCGACCGTTACATGTTTGCGTGCTTTGAGGGTTGTATTGTTCTGTCGTTGCATATACTTGCGGACCGGTGGGCGAATCGGACGGCCACTTAAGTTGTCCATCGGCGGCGTAGTAATTATCGTTTTCACCCTGAATAGGAACAGTCAGCTGTTTTTGCTCATACGTATTTGTGCGAGACTTCATATACGCTTCATGTGTCGTATAGTATGCTTTGCTCAAAAGAGTTGTGGAAGGTTTTATTACTCTCGCTTCTGGGGTACACGAAATACATTTTGTATTGTATAAACCGGTTAAAATCTGATAATTTACGTCGGTTCCGGCGAGCAATAAAGGGTTACCGATTTGCACATACCCGTTATTCTGAACTTTCACGCCATTTGCGAGGGAAGCGTCGGTCAAACTATTCTCTCCTTGTTTTGTAAATTTCTCGGAAATGGTATATGCATTTCCGCCGTTTGTCAAGTCGGCACATGAACAGTTATTGCTGTTTGCGCGGTATATTTCGCCACCAGGTGTTGTAGCCAGCTTAACAGTAGCAACGCGGTTACCTGAACTTGTTAAACCCCCGAATGTAGAAGGTCGCAACTGACGACGCCAGTGTTTTATAGGACGAGCTTTAAAGTCGGGACCATTCGACTTATGTAACTCGGCAACATTTTGGTCTACACCATTAGCTAAAGGACGGTTCATTCCGGAAATAATACTAATTGCAACCCCATCTTTAGTAGAAGAATGAGGAACTTTTGTAGTAATTAATGAATTTGAAGCCCTAAAATTAAGGGGAAGATTTGATTTAGGATGAGTAGATGTCATTTATCGTTTTATATTTATAATAGAATATAATATTATAATTATAAAAATAAAAACTGTATTATTATTATATATAATTAACACCACCAAATGAAAAATATACCTATAATAATATTTATAGTACTTTTTAGTTTCATATTATTACACTCAGTTTATGTAAAAGCTACATGTAATCGACTGATTGAAGGACTGGAATCTGGTGGTAGTGCGGATATGACTATGGATGAAAGATTTAAAAAGTTAGAAGATAGAGTAAATAAGATGCAAGATGAAATCGTAAAAGCTGAAAAGGCGAATCAAGAAAATGCGGAAACTTTGAAAAGTTTAAAAAATAAGAAATAAAATAAAGTTAAAAATAATATCTGTATTGTGATACAAATATAATACAAATATAATACAGATATAATACAGATATAATACAGATATAATACAAATGAATTTACTAAGGATGAATCCAATGAAATTAAAATATAAAAATGAAATAATACTTTTTTTTGTGGTAGTTTTTGGGTTGATTATAATATACCACGGTTTAGGAAAAATATGCAATAAAAAATCAGTTATAGAAGGAGTTACAACTAAAAAAGAAGAAACTAATAGTAATGATGGTAAGGTAGATAAGAAAGATAAGGATGACAGTCTTGAAATAAAACAGATGAAACAAAAAATAAAAATTCTGGATAATACTATTACGACTAAGGTCGAACCTAGATTAAATAAATTTTTAGAAAAAGTAAAAAGTGTAAGCAATGAGATTAACCAGGGAATAAAAGATGAAACAAATTCAAGATTAAATTCATTTTCAGATAGTAATCAAAAAGCTACTTCTGTTTCAAAACAAGATAAAGTACCTCCCTTTTCTGCATCAGAAATAAATAATGCAATTTAATATATTTACCGATATTTACCGATATTTACCGATATTTACCGATATTTACCGATATAATAAATAATTATATATGTAAATAATTATATACATTAATAATAGATATAGTCATTAACAAAAAATAAAGATATGTCGGAAGAAGTAGACAATAATTATAATTATACTAAATTTATAAAAACACCCAAACAAATGGGTATAGAAGTTGGAGACAGTTTAAGTAATGTAGAAAATGGTGTAGCAGGTATATTTAGTTATGTGAAATTATTAGTAGAAGGTAGATCCAACGCCTCAAAAACAGGCAGACCATTAGGTAATAAGTATTTTTTAAAGACAACCGAAAACTGTGTAAATCAAAATACAGGTAAAAAAGAAAAAAGAAGTTTATATTTTGACAATGTTCCTACAGGTAACCTTGGTATTTTAAAGGATACAGGAAATGAATTTTCAGAATTTCGCGGTCTTGTACCAGGGGCAATAGAAAGTGTCATGGCAATAGGTAACATTGATTTTTTTTCTGTTTTTACAGAAACTGGAATACCCAAATGTTTGCCTGTTAAGCTTAAAACAATAGACATAAACAATAAAGAAGGTAGTGACACGCAATATGTGACGATAAGCGATATTGAAAAAATATCGCCTTGTAATTTTATTAGTAGAACAAATCCTGTAAATGGTTCAGTGTGTACTCGACAAGGATTTACTCTGCAAAGTGACACTACAAACGAGGAAAAAAATAATGCGGAATTATATAAAAACTACTATAACTTAGATGATGATGATACTGATGGTAAAAATATGAAACTGATGATGCCCGATGACGTATTCTTGAAAGTATTATTTTATTCTTTAGGTGGACTGTCTGTATATGTTGCTCTAAAACTATTAGCAAATATGTATAAAAAACGGGACTAATATGATGCGGATTGAAATATTAGTAATATAACATTTACATTTATTAATGACAGGTAATAAATGTAAACGTAAGATGGGAATATGCATTGACTTACTTATGGTGGCGGCGGGCGCTTTGGCGACGGTGTCTGGTTTTTCTACCACCTTTTTGAGGTTCAGCAGTAGCAGGATTATTAGTATCTACATCAACAGGAGCATTAGGTTCAGGCTTTTTAGATTTAAAAATACTTAAAATACCTGAGAAAAATCCTGGTTGTGCAGCCGGTTGAGCTGCAACAGGAGAAGCCTGTTGAGCACCAGCATCAGTAGTAGGTTTAGAACCAAACAAACCAAATAAATTAATTCCCCCCGATTGTTTTCTAGTTCCTCTTCTTGCGCTACGTCTATTTTTACGAGCAACTCTAGATTTATGTCTTGTCATGATAAGAGTGAATAATTATATATTAAACGAAGATATTAATATATAATTAATTTCAGAAATAAAATAAAAATAATATTACCGATTTACCGATTATTTACTTGCGGTGACGTCTGCGGTGGGTTTTATGGCGAGAGCTGCGATGACGTCTCCTGCGTCCACCCTGTTGCTGTTGCTGTTGTTGCTGTTGCTGCTGTTGAGATGCACGACGAGCGCGGCGAACGCGACGAGTGCTCTTTTTACCGGTTCTACGTCTACGACGACCGCCTTGTTGTTGCTGCTGTTGCTGCTGCTGCTGCTGCTGCTGCTGCTGCTGCTGTTGTTGTTCTTGTTCTGGCATATCTGTTATTTTATATATTACACAAAGAAATAAATTATTTCTAAATGAGTAATTATAATTAAAACTGTTACTAAATAGTTATAGTTAATAATAAATAATAATAAATAGTTATTATTATTACTAAAGTTTATGATTATAAATGTAAAGTGTAACTTAAAAATATATAATTTAAACATTAAACATTAAACATTAAACATTAAACATTAAACATTAAACATTAAACATTAAACATTAAACATTAAACATTAAACATTAAACATTAAACATTAAACATTAAATCTTTTATATAATTCAAGGGCGGCTAATCCTCCTAAAACTTGTGCTAAAATATATCCGATTAGTTCTTCTTTTGGTTGTTTGCCGGCTACAACCATCATTAGAGTAACTGCGGGGTTAAAACTACCTCCAGATATTTTTCCACCTAAGTAAACAACTAACGCAAGAGCAGCGCCGATAGCGAAAGCGTTTCCTGTTGCAATAATTACGTATAAAAAGAACATTGTTCCTAAAAATTCTACTAAATACTTGTTCATCATGATGATTTTTATATATTTTTAATATAAAAAAATATATAAAAATATAATTGTAAAGTTGAGATATTCCGACGAATTTGCTAAACATTACAAACATTACAAACATTACAAACCTTACAAACATTACAAACCTTACAAACATTACAAATACTACGAATAAATTTGTCTGTTTCCGAAAGATGACAAGATAGATGAACCACCAGATTGAAACGGATTTTCAACCGCTCCCTTCTTTTTTGGTGCTACGCATCCACCACTACGACACCTTTGACGGCGGATGTTTCGAATAGTGTTGTCATTATTTTTCGTCTGGTATTCTGCATCCACCGGAAGACCGACTTTATATGCAGTTCTACCAATGGCGTTATATTTGACCATGTTAATATATTGGTCTCCGCATATAGGAACAGGAATCGGTTTTCCTGCTAAAACCTGTCGTTGGTATCGACTATGAAACATGCTTGTAGTAAAATTATTGGGCGAAGCAACTTTGCTAGTAGAAGGCTGCAGAGGATTTGTCGAGTATATTGTTTTTTGCGCATTCATAAATGAGGCGCGTGCATTCGCCATGTTACCCGTTTGGTCGGTTGGGTACTGCTGATTTGGTGCTGGAGCAACGCAACTTTGGACACCATTATTGCCGCGCTGTTTTATAATAACAGTTGGCGATGGTGGACCATTAAAATAGTATTGAAGTGTTCTAATCGGAACGGATGTCATGGTAATATATGTATATATATAATATTTATAATAATATTATTATATATATACGACAAGAACAACGACGACGACATATACTATTTGCTAAACGTAACTAGTACCATACCATATACCGTATATTTAAGCTCTGCGAACTCTTCTCCATGCAGACTGTGATGCCGAAAAGTCGTCTCCACCAAAAGTGGAGTCATTGAAATTTCTATTCACGGCTTGTAATTTTTTAAAACGAACATAGTCTGAACCATCATATACGTAACGAGGATTACACGATGCCGATGGAATATCGGTACTATCTCTATTGGGTTGGACGGAGCCACCAAGTATTTTATAACTGGTTGAACCACGACGAATATTATTTACCTGATTTGAGCCACCCGATGTATAATTCTGACGAGAAAGAAAATCGCCAGCATTATTGACAACTCTAAAAGGTCCTATTTTGCGCGGATAACCGTTTATCACACCTGTTGCGGCGGCACCGTTCCATGCTTGTACCAAGGAGAACCTATCTTGTGCTCTTTCGCTGCCGCCTATCATACCACCGTTACCATATTTTCCTACACCACCTCCAATCATTTTTGGCGCAATACCTTGAAAACCACCTCCTAAGTTTGACATTATTTATTATGTATTATATATAATATATATTATAAAATATATATTATAAAATATATCATATTATTCCAAAATATAAATCAGTTTATCTAAACTTGTTTGACTTTTACACATAATAAAATAAAAATAGTAAAAAAATAAAAATAACTATCCACTAAATAGTTTTATATTTTTATATTTTTTTTATATTTTTATATTTTATATGTTTTATATGTACTGTAAAATAACAACAACCATGTTATTCTCCGTTATTATGTCATGATTCTGGGAGCAATGTTCATCGTTTGTAATTCTTGAAATAGTAGTTTGCAAGCGTATGGTATTTCTACATATGCAAAGTTCGTCCGGTTATCGCATGTTCGGCAACAGTGAATTCCCATTTTATCATTATAGGCAGCAATCATGCCACAGTCGCGGCAGACATGAACTTGATATTTGTCCGATGCATCATATAAGCGTCCGCGCGTAAATCTGGCTGCCCCATGTGACACCATGCAGTTATGTGCTACAATTCCATTTGCTAGAAACGAGTGTGTATCTTCTACGCTAATGTCATATACTTGTTTGGGACCAACAGGTATTCTCGACACGACACTTAGATTCATTGTTGGGATAGAGCCGCAGTCGCGCGTCACGCCATAGTTTGCTTCGGTATCGTCTGCATCTGCGTCTGCGTCTACATCTACGTCTGCGTCAGCATTACACGACGCTGTTTCGCTTTCACTCTTGAACCAGTCTAGTGCACCAATTTTTTCAAGATATTCTTCGGCGTTGGGGAATCCTTTTGCTGTGAATTTTCCGAATTCGGTTCCTTTGATGAGGTGGTCCGTTATGTCGTGCGTACTTGGGATAGCGTATTCGTGTATGAGCCCTTCTGTTTTCTTAAGTTCGTTTACAGCGTCGATAATAGCTTTTTTCGTTGGTACTATTTTTTCGGGATTCTTTTCCTTAATCTCCTTAAATTTTGTAATTTCATTTACGCGATTTACAAGCCAGTTGTGTTGCCGCGTCACTTCTTCACGCAGACGGCGATACGATACTCCAGCTTCCAAGCGTTGAGATTTATGACAGCAATAACGAAATCCAATTTTTTCAGAGAATGAAACCAATTGTTCGATAGGTACATGGAGTGTTAACTGAAAGCTGCGCTCTGACTTATCTGCTTTATCCTTTCCTTCGAATTTTTTCTTAGAACACGAGGTCTCTTTAGCTTGTTGAATAGTTATATTATGAATACCGCATTTAGCAAATAGTTTCTGAATATCTTCAAACATTTTTTGTAACGAGGCGCGATGTTCGTATGTTTTTGTCTTTGAAAATGAAACCGATGAAAGGATGTCGCGTTTCCCTCTATGCATTCCAAGAACACATGTGTGTCCGTCGCCACCAAACATCCCAGCAAGAAATTCGCGCACAATAGGACGAGGGCATTTTTCATCCAATATGAAGTTGGGAAGAGTTCCAGGTTGGTTCACTTTTCTGCCATGCAATAAGCCTTTTATTCCAAGGATGTCGGTCATAAGAATATATGGGATACCAACTCTATAATGGTTTCCAGATTCAAATTTTTTCTGATTGATATCGCAGAATAGTTTCAAGTCATCAATTACTTGTTTAACGTCTAACATATGACCAAGATACAATGTTCCATACCCATCAACGCTAATACTTCCATCTGTAATAAGCAATCCTAGAATACGTGCAAATGCTAATGATTTCATAAATTCGTCGCGTGTATTTGTTTCAAGTATTCTCTTTCCAAATTTAAATTTCCATCCAGCGCATTCTTCCATTTCATCTTTCAATTTCATAACAGGATAGTTTACACTTGTCTTAATCTTAGTAACATTCAATTCGATATCTTTAACCTTAATCCATTTATTATCAGATGTCAAAACCGGATGGTCTTCAGTGCATATAAGTTTTCTACCATCTTGAAATGTTAGTTGAACACAGTCACGAGTTCCCTTATCCATAAATGCCACTTGCTTAGAAGGAACCATTCCATTTTTTTCTTCGCTCCAACCAAGAACATTTTCATTTAAATTTTCCATTTCTTCTATATTAATTGATAACCCCGATTTCAGGGAAATGGGTGTGCCTACAGCAAAGCAATCTCTTTCCATTTCGCCAAACCGTAACCCTCCATCTCGCGAGCGACCTTCAGCTGGTTGTCGTGTAAGATTTACCATGGGTCCAATCGAACGACTATGTTGCTTATCATTTACCATATGCTTGAGACGCTGATAGAATGCGGGTCCTATGAAAATATTCGACTCAATCTGTTCCCCAGTCATGCCGTTATATAGGAGCTCATTTCCTTGTGCTTCATATCCGACTTTGATGAGTTCTTTGCGAATATCGTCGACTGCTAGTTCGCCGAATGATGTGCCGTCCCCGAATAGCCCGAGCTGGACGAGAACTTTACCGAGGAGTGTTTCTTTGAGTTGCCCAATCGTCATACGAGATGGAATGGCGTGGGGGTTGATGATGATGTCGGGGCGCATACCATTCGAAGTATACGGCATGTCACTTTCAGGGATGATATTACCTACGGTACCCTTTTGCCCGTGACGCGAAGAGAGTTTGTCGCCGATAACGGGTTTGCGGGAAGTGCGGATGCGGACTTTTGCGATACAATATCCGTCGCCATTGCGGTCGATGAAATTCTTGTCGATGTAGGATTCTTCGGTAGTGCGATGAATTTTGCTGTGGTCTTCGTATTTGATGAGCTTTGTGTGGTCGTTGCGATTTTCCTTGATGGGGACAACCTTTGCAATAATGATGTCGCGATTTTCGATAAATGTATTTTCCGGTACGAGACCCTTGTTATTGACCTTGTCGTAGTTGCCGAATTTCATACCCTTTGTCTTTGAAGGATCGGGTTTGCATCGAATCTCCTCATCGCCGTTGATTTTCTTGTCCTCGTCTTTTTCGGTGTGATAAATCGTCGCATTGAATAAACCGCGGTCAATGGAACCCTTATTTACGAGAATGCTATCTTCCTGATTATAGCCGGAATACGTCATGATTGTGACGATGACTGCCGAACCGGAGGGGATTTGGTCGAGTTTAATCATACCCATGACGCGGGTGTCGACGAGGGGGCGACTGGGGTAAGTAAGAACGTAGGCGGTTTTGTCCATGCGGTTCTGATAGTTGGTAACATACATGCCCATAGCTTGCTTACCCATAGCACATTGATACGTGTTTCTAGGTGACTGGTTATGCTCAGGGAAAGGAATACACGAAGCAAGAATTCCGAAAATAGTACTTGGGTGAATTTCGCAGTGAGTAAATTTGTAGATGAAGTTAGTACCTTCTTTTTTGACAAGATCGGTGGGTTTCATAGCAATCATGCTAAAGTTTTGTTCCTCTGGGTCAATATATTCTAGAATCGCTTCGCTAATTTTAGTATCTGTTAACAGATCATCCCAAGTAAGATTTTCAGCATTTAGTTCCTTGATGATTTTATCGGTTATGAAAACTTTGTTCTCCCTTACGCGCAAAACTGGTCGCGTGAGCCGCCCCGCATCATTGCAAATACGAATTTCCTTATTTTTGATATCAAATACAACCGACGTGTAAATATTAATAATACCTTTTGATTTTTTGTCCTTGAATGCATTGTATAATTCGATAGGCGTTGACGTGTTTCCAAGCCATGCACCGTTTACAAATACTTTAATGTTCACAAACATATCTTTCGGGGTCAAGTTATCCATTCGAGAAATAAACGGCTCGACATGTTGATGCAAAGATTCCGAACTACTTGGGATTGTCAAGTGCGTCATATAACTGATATTTTTCACAACACCTACGCTGCCACCTTCCGGTGTTTCGGCGACACACAAGAACCCCCACGTCGTATTGTGTAGTTTGCGCGGAGCAATAAGTTTACCGCTCTTATCTACCGGTGTGTTGATTCGGCGAAGATGGCTAAGACTTGACACATAAGTGAGACGATTCAACACTTGAGCTACACCGACTTTGTTACTGTTTACATTTTTAATACCGAAATCACCGGTTGAAAGTGCGCGCTTTATTCCATTTTCAATCGTAGTTGACTTTATGATTTTATAGATGTTTGTTTTATTGACGATATTCATGTGGTCATCGGTGGAGCGCCATGAACCTGTGTTGATTTCTTTAATAATTTGCTTTGTCATATCTTTGACGAGCTTATTGAAATAGTTTCGAAATAAATTGTTTAAGAGGGCACCAGTCAAGTCGACGCGCTTATTTACATAGGAGTCACGATCATCTTGTTTTGCCATATCTAGGCTGCATTTTAATACGCGATTTACCATGTATCCAAGAAAGTATATTTTTTGTATTGGATTGTGACAATGGGGAAACAAATCATTACTAAGAACATCTTGTGTAAATAATCTTTTGCGTGCAGCTCCTGCTTCTTTATCCATATTCATTGGTGTATACATAACATTTGAAGTAATAACTTTGAGTGCATCTTCATGTGTCATAATTGTATTTGCGTCGATAATCGACGCTTGTAGAGAATGTAGAATCGGTTTTGTAGTTTCGTCGTCAATATCTAATACAATATGCTTGCAAATCTCTTTGTCTGATATAACGCCGAGTGCGCGAAATACAACAAATAGTGCAATCGGCTGCTTGATGCGCGGAATTTGAACATATATTGGGCATCCGAAACCGTTATTTTTGTTTGCGACCATCACATTGATTTGTTTTGGCGAGATGCACTTGAAATCAGGTACAGATTTTATTTCAGCGGTCCATGACCATTTGTTGTTGTTTTTTGAGGTATTAAAACAGTATACGCGATTTTCGGCGGCTCTTTCCTGCCCCAAAACTGTTTTTTCGCTCCCATTAATAATAAAGTAGCCTCCGGCGTCGTGCTTGCATTCTCCCGATACATTATTATTAATATGAGTATATTGACTTAGCACACATATTGATGATTTTAACATAATCGGCAATTTTCCAATGTGTACTTTGGGAATAGATTTGTAAAATGTTTGTGCATTTTCTAAGTTTTCTCCTGTCCTTACGACATAACGAATGTTAATATCAATTGTCATAGTTGATGCATATGTAAAATTTCTTGCTCGTGCATCATAAGGAAACATGATTTTTGTAGCTCCATTATTTTCATGAATTTGTGGACGATATAAGTTAAATTTGTCGAATGTTACATGCAACTCCAATTTATTCTTTTTTGTTCTGCGACACATATCTTGTTCTGACGCAATGAGTACTGGATTAAACATCTCTATTGTTCGCTGAATTTGATTGTTTACAAAGTCATTATAAGACTCAATTTGATGACGAACAAGGCGTTGTAAGTGTTGATTTCTAAAGTATGCTCCAATAATAGACCATGGTGTCTCAATATAAGGAATTGTTGATGGTCTCAATGCTACTGCTAATGTATTATCTATTTTTTTATTTGTGTCTGCCTTTGTTTCTTTTATATCAACAGAGCATGACTCGAGACTTTGTGTTTCTTTGGATTTGTTTTCGATATTTTCAATATTTTCGATACTTCCAATATTAATTTTTTCACGTTTACCTTTTTTTGTTTTTATAGTACTATTCTCCATATTATATTTGTCGTTATTCATATTATTCATATTATTTATAGTAATATCAGTAATATCAGTAACATTCAAAACTATATTCCCAGAAGATTTTGTACTGTCTTTTCCTTTTCTACCCGATTTACCAGTTAATACAGAAGCTTTTGACATTCTTTTCTCTGAGTTTTGAATTCTTGTTATCGAATTATTGCTTATTTATTATTTCAATTTATTTTTAAGCGTATTTGTTATAATATATACTAAATCATAAATTGATTACTGTAATACTATAATAATAACTATATATTTCTGCAAAGTTGTTCTAAACAACTTATTTTATCATAATATGAGATTATTATAGTACAAAATATAATATCATCATCAATATCAATGTGTAATAATTATATTAGATAATTATATTAGATAATTATATTAGATAATTATATTAGATAATTATATTAGATAAATATATTTATTAATGATAACTAATGTATAATTTTGTTAGTTTCGGGTTATAGTTGATATTTTTGGGTAATGGTATGGACGGCACGGAAATAGTAGATGCTCCCACTTCTTTCATAATACTGCGCGATATTTTTGCAGAAGAAGAAGAAGAAGAAGAAGCGACTTGCTTTTGTACGGCACCGCAACTTTGACACTTTTGTACCTGTTCTGTCGATGTCGGTGTCGATACCGAACTTGTGTTTAAAAATACCGTATCTTCAAGATTTAAGGGGTTACCTGATGTTAATGCTGTTCTTTGTGTAAATCGGTTAACTTTTTCACCACAGCATATATCTTTCAAAAGATGTTTCCACTTGTATGTTGACTCAGGGTTATTTTGCAAACAGTGTAACAATAAATACGTAACTACGCCTGAAGCTTGTCCTCCTAAAAATGCATCAGCACTGGTTTGTTCATCTTGACAACCACTAATACAGAATACTTCGCCTGCGGTTTTATTGTACCGCTTGAACTCGTAGTTTGTTTGTTGGAGTGACCATTCACTTGATATATATTTTTCAGGTAATGGTGCGAGACGATTTGTGAGGTAACTAGAGTCGTCGTATTTATATCTTAAATCGCATCCTGTTCCGCTATGACATGCGTCTAATACCATATATAGGCGCACACCTTTGGGAACTAATGCTGCCAAGTTACTTCGAATAATGTCATCGCTTATAAATCCGGCACGTGCGACATCTATGGGGCAAATACACGAATCTTGTCCACTTTCTTCATCGCGACTTGCATCGTGTACTAATGTACCATGACCTGAAAAATGAAACCATAGTTCATCGCCCGATTTTGCTCCTTGTAGTAATGTTTTAAAACCAGCAAGTATATTTGAACGCGTTGGTTTTATGGTTGTTGTGTCTGTCATAATAATAAATGAGTTGTATTTTCTAACTTTTTGCAAATAGGAACCTATATTAGTTACGTCGTTGATGCAACCGTATAATTGATAAGGTGTTCCAGTGTAGTTAATACCTACTAGTAAAGCTCTTCGCATCTGTATTATAATATAGTACAATATAATAATATTATGTTAAGTATAAGTATTAAAATATATAAGAAGTATTAAAATATATAAGAAGTATTAAAATATATAAGAAGTATTAAAATATATAAGAAGTATTAAAATATATATAAAAATAACATAATAGTAATACAATACAAGTATTTATTGTGCTTATTGTATTTATATTAGTTAAATATTATAACATGACAAATAGAAAAGTGGCAAAGAAATGTTTTAAAGATTTTATAAGTATACTGGATACTAATTCAGAATACTATATTTTAAACTATTATATGAATGAAAATAAAAAAGAAGATGATAACGAACGGAATAATAAATGTGATAAGGAAGAAAATAAAACATGTAGTGAAGTGGTTGTAAGTGGTGGCAGTGGCAGTGGCGGTGGTAGTGGCAGTGATTCAGTATCTAATGTAATAAAAGGTTCAAGTCCTACATCTATTTTTGTTGCAAAAAACGCAGACCATGTTCTTTTGCCACCACCGAGAGATAATCCGGGAAGTATTTATAATGTTGGTGGAGTTGTTGATGATATAGTAGGTGTAACAGGTGCGAGAGATAATAAGAAAATCGATGAAATAAATATAGATATCGATGATAAAAATACTTGTTATATTAAAAACTGTAAGAATTGTAAGAACAGAATATCTTACAAGGTCAATAAGGTGAATATAAATGCTGAAATAAATAGTATTAGTGATTTAATTAAGTTATGTAATGATTATAAACTTGCCGAAAATGTGGAGTATAATATTGATATGAAGTCTCTACATAAAATAAACGAGGATTTAGTAGAGCTTAATAATATGATAGGTATGAAAACACTGAAGGAAAATATCGTAGACCAGTTATTGTTTTATTTGCAGAATTTGCATGTATATAAAGATATAGGAAATGGAAATAAACGCAAGAATATAGAAACAGGTGATTTTTTGCATACTGTTATTTATGGTTCTCCAGGTACAGGTAAAACAGAAGTTGCAAAAATAATAGGAAGAATTTATGCAAATTTGGGTGTAATTAAAGGTAAACCTGCATCATTATCAGACAAAAAGAAATCATCATCGTCATCGTCATCATCGTCATCATCGTCATCAACATGGTCATCGTCACGTCCGAAGTTTAAGAAAGTTACGCGTTCTGATTTAATAGCAGGCTATCTTGGTCAGACGGCGTTAAAAACGAAGGATGTTATAAAAGATAGTTTAGGTGGAGTGTTATTTATTGATGAGGCGTATGCTCTAGGCAATACTGAAAAGCGTGATAGTTTTGCGAAGGAATGTATTGACACGTTATGTGAGGCATTGAGTGATAATAAAGATAGTTTGATGGTAATTATTGCGGGGTATGAGAAGGAATTGAACGAGTGTTTTTTTAGTTATAATGAGGGGCTTGATTCGAGATTTATATGGAGATTTAAGGTGGATAATTATGAAGCGGAAGATTTGCGCGATATATTTGTAAAAAAAGCGCGTGATTTTGGGTGGTCGATACATGAAGAGTTAAAAGTTGAGTGGTTTGAAAAGAATATGAAATATTTCAAATACTATGGTAGAGATATGGAGACTCTTTTTACAAAAACAAAAATAGCACATAGTAGGCGTGTTTTTTGTAAACCAGAAGAAATGAAGAAAAAAATAATAATGAAGGATTTAGAGAATGGTTTTGAGTTATTTATTAAAAATGATGAAGTAAAGAATCGAGTCAATGATAATGAAATAAAAATTATTCAAAACATGTATCTATAGTTGCAAATAGTAACTATTTTGTATTGTATCATTATAGAGTATTATAGAGTATTATAGAGTATGTATTCGGTTTTATTCATAATAATATTTTATTTTTAAAATTATATTATGAGCGACCCTACTAAAAAAAGCATAGTAATTAATAAGGCATTTTTATCTGGAAGCGATAATTCGGGTACTTTACATACGCAAAATAAAAAATCGAAAAAAAATACACGTAACTTGTCGGAAGAAGTAATTAAACCAAATAAGTTGAAAAAAATGTTACTTGATAAAATAAACGCAAAACGAAAAGCAGAACAGAGTTCTTCTTATTTTACTTCAACTAGTGGTGATAAAGCCGATACTTTAGATATATCAAAAGAAACAAAATTATTTAGTAGTGAATTTAAAAAATCTCTTGATTTTTTAGACAGTTATATTGGTCAAAAAAGAACCGAAAAACATAATAATAAAACAAAAACATTAAAAAAACAAGGTTCATCTGTAACAACTAGTTTGAATAATGATATTTTAAAATCCCTACATAATAATAGTAGTAGTACACATAATTCACATCTTTCGTATGCTTCACATGCTTCACATCCCTCAAGTAGTATCCACCAGTCTATTCCGTCACAGGGATACGTTACGCAACCTATTGTGTCCCATCCGCAATATTCGATGCACCAACCACAACAACCACAACAAATTGCCGCCCCTATCGGCACACCCATACACCGTCAACAACAGACCCCTATTTTTCAGAAAATAGAACTACAAATCCCTAATAAACCTCCGCACAGTAAACTTCCACAAAATGTATCACCAAATATATTACCAAATGCGGTTCCGAAGATAAATCTTGCAATTGGAAAACCTGTGAATTCGTCATTTGTGTATACGGAACTACCTCCGGAATTGCAAAATTATACGCCTCCTGTGTATAATATTTCGTCACCTTCCTTGTCGTCAGTATCGTCATTGACACCGGCAGACATACCTGCGACGATAGACCCACTTCCTCTTTTTGATAACTATCATAAACCTATAGACGTTATAGATTCGAGAGAAAATGAGAAAATAGGATATAATAATTCGGAATTAGTCGATGCAGAAGATGGTATAAGAAATGAAATGGATGGTGGAACAATAGAAAAAGAAGAAGTAGATGAAGAATTAAGCAGTACATCATTGTTTCCTACATCAAGTACATTTTCCCCTGTAAAATTATCTGATGATGCTCCATATGGATGCTTAAAAGGTGGAAAAAAGCCTACATTTAGAACGTACAATAAAACAATTAAAAATAATACTAGGTTTTCTGATAATGATGGTAATTTTAATTCGGAAAATACATACTCTGATAGACAGACAAAATTAAAAGAGTTGCAGAATAAACATAATAATAAAATGTTGCGTGAAAATGATAAAAAATTAAAATTTGATACTGATGATAATGGTAGTGGTGATAATAATAAAAATGAATATGAAAAAAATGGACAGGATAACCACTTAAGAAAAACTAAAATAAGAAAACACTTCCGCAAAACAATAACTAAAAAATTTAAATTAGGTAAACAACCGGGTAGTAATGTTGTTGGCGTTTTGATAAAAAATAATGATACTCGTAAGAATATACAAAAAGAGCATGGACTTTTAAAAAGTAAACAACTAGGAGAAATAAAAAAATATCTTGTTGAAAAAAATCTTATAAAAATAGGTTCTACAGCTCCACCTGGCGTGATACGTAACATATATGAAGCATCTATTTTATCTGGAGAAGTAGAAAATATAGGAAAAGGAGTTGGACTTCATAACTTTTTAGAAGATAAAAAATCATGGTAATGGGAACAAGAATTGTCAACATGTGTAGTGTATCAAAAACAATACACATACACACACATAGACACACATAGACACACATAGACACACATAGACACACATAACAGTGAGATATCTTAGTAGATTGGAATATTTGCTAATAATTTCCCTGTTTCTACACCTTTAAAGCTGTTTCCATATTTATTAAGAGGCGGTGATACGATTCCAATACCCATTATTCCGGGTATAACAATCATAATAACACCACCTACACCACTCTTAGCAGGGAAACGTGTTTTTTCCCACCATTGTTCAGATTCATTATATAGTCCATGTTGAGCCATATGGTCAACAATATACTTTACCTTTTCTTCATTTACTAGTTTTTTGTGTGTTATAGGATTTTTGCCATTGTTTGCCAATGTTGCAGCCATTACTGCGATGTCTTTACTAGTAACCATTACTGAACATTGCTTTGTGTATGATTTGAGTACGGTTTCAGGAACTCCATAAAAACGACGATATGAAACGAGTTTATCAATAAGCAGTTGATTATGGTGGCTTGTTCTATATTCAGATAAATAAAGGTGTTCATTGACTTTAAGTTTTCTCCCAGCGAAATCCTCCATATTTTCTAAAATAATTTTATTCATTGTTTTCTCATTACTTTCGCGCGACTTTGTTTTATCATATAATAAACTTGTTGTCGCCATTGCCCCTGCATTTACAAATGAATTAACTGTATGGTTTTTTATTTCTACTACATCTTTTATAGAGTTGAACTCGCGTTTCTCATCCGTATCGCCTACATGAGAAATAAGTTTTTTAATATCATACATATTCAATGCTAGAGCAAGTGTAAACACTTTCGATGCTGATTCTATTCCCACCTCGGTACGATAATCGCCAAAATTCATTATATCCCCATTTATATTACAAACCGAAATTGCGTATATAGTTGGGTCAACTATTTGTAAGTCAGGGATATAGTCGGCATTTTTTCCTTTTTCTTTCATGTTTTTAACCTTTTTATATATTTTTTTTACATCTTCGTATTTAAAAGACATATTGATTATTACTTATTACTTATTACTTATTACCTATTACTTATATTATATGTGTATAAAATAGTATTTTTCATAAAATATGTTATTTTGTGTAAAATATCAATTTTGATTTATGTATTTTGATTTTGATTTTCGATTAATCTCACGCATGTATAATGACACAACTTTTCACAATGTCAATACCATCTCAGTTTGTGCCACCACATCGAAAAGAATCATCCAATCATACTATGTTATAGATGCGTGAGATTAATCGAAATTCAATTCTATAATTCTATAATTCAAAATAAAAATAATTTAAAAAAGTAAACATATTACCTAAAATCAAGTTCGAGTGGGACTACTAAGTGTATATATAATTCGATTTGATTTTTTTGATAAATAAAAAAAATAAAATACAAATAACATAAAAATATATGGGTTATGTTTTATGAAATAAGAGGAGTATGTGAGCTGCATACATTATATATATGAAACATAGTTAAAGACTTATAGCTTACACTATATATCATCGAATCAACAATATACACGACCGTAAAGGTTATTTTATATAGATACACAACATATAAAAGACAGATATACACACAATGTCTTTAATAACTACGTACCTAAAGTTAACAAAAGAGTATTCTGATAAATATGGAGACAAAACCGTAATTTTAATGATGGTGGGTTCTTTTTATGAAATCTATGGTGAAAAAGCAAGCAGCAACGACGGTTCATTTTTGATTACAGGCAGTAAAATAGAAGAGATATCTAAACTGTGTGATTTAACAATTGCACAAAAAACCGGACAACATGTCATGGCGGGATTTACATACACAAAAATAGATAAATATTTAAAAAAACTGCAAGATGCGGGGTATACGGCGGTTGTAATAACACAAGACCCAAATAATCCAAGCAATCGAAATGTAGAAGGAATATATTCTCCAGGTACATTTTTCAACCCTGACTCCGCGGAAATATCAAACAACTCTATGTGTATATGGATTGAACAAGTTTCATATATGAAAAACAAGTCGATTGTTGTTGGGATAGCAAATATTGACATATATACAGGACGTGTTACTATTTTTGAGTATACAACTGAAGATAAACATAATCCTACTACATATGACGAACTCGAAAGATATATTTCCACATATAAACCTAGTGAGATTATTATGATTACTAATTTTAGCGAAAAGATATTAGACGATATTATAAATTATACAGGAATTTTGTGTAAGAATATACATAAGGTTATATTAACGACAGTAACTGCACCTTTGTCACCGTCGTTACATTCATCAAATTATTTAGTAACCAATGCGCGAAAATGTGAAAAACAGACATATCAAAAAGAAATACTAACTAAGTTCTATAAGTTCAATATTATTGCATCATTTATAGAATATACAAAACAACACGAATATGCAAATCAAGCCTTTATTTTTTTACTACAGTTTCTTTATGAACATAATCCAAACCTAGTAAATAAAATACGCGAACCCATTTTTGATAATAGAAGCGACCGTGTTATATTGGCGAATCATTCATTAAAACAGTTAAATATTATAGACGATGATAGTTACAATGGAAAGTATTCATCAGTTTCTAAATTTTTAAATAACTGTATTACCCCGATGGGGTCACGAAGGTTCAAAAATAAAATTCTTAACCCTATTTTTGATTGTGATAAGTTAAATAAAGAGTATAATATTACAGAGTATATTATAAATAAAGGGAGTGATACTCTTATAATGGAATGGCGTACAAATATAGGGGAACTAAAAGACATTGAAAAGTTACACAGACAAATTATCCATAACAAAGTTACTCCTAGAAGTTTATTTCATTTATTTAATAATATGACCACTATCTCTTCAATGTATGACAAAATGAAAAGTGATACTACACTCATTGCATATATATCATCGGAACTTGAAAGTAAAAAAGATAGTTATGGTTTACATGGAAGAACTATACCGGATATATCTGAATTATGCAAAAAATTAAAGTCGTATATTGAAACGCATCTTGTACTTGAAAAATGTTTTACTATTGATAATCTTAGTTACGAAGAAAATTTTATTCGCCCATTGGTTAGCGAAACACTAGATAGTATTGTATATGACTATGAAAATTCTTATATAGAATTACAAACGATTCAGGGCTATTTATGCGATGTAGTATCGTCATGCGAAAAAGCGTCAAAAACTGAGAAAAAATATGAATATGTGAAAATACACGATACTGAAAAAATGGGGTATAGTCTAATAACTACAAAACGCAGAGCAAAGTTACTAGAAGAACAGATGAAAAAGCAGTTAAAGTCGACTGCAAAAACAGAAATAGAGATAAAATATGAAACATATAAAAAAGAGCCAAACACTTTACGACTAGAACTATCGGGGTTATCATATTCTGTAGCGTCAGGAAGTAACACATCGATTCAGTCGACACAAATTGATAAAATATGTAGCACGATTATAAAATCCAAACAAAAAATGCGCACTGCAATAGAAAATATCTTTACTGAATTTATTAAAAATATACAAAACAACTTTGAATCAGATATTCAGATTATAGTTGACATGGTAACTATGGTTGATGTCTTACAAAATCAAGTATATGTTGCTTTGAAAAATAATTACTGCAAACCGGTTATAATAAAAAAGGAAAATAAAAAGGAAAACAAAAAGGCAAACACGAATGCAAACACGAATGCGAACGACGACTCTTTTGTAAAAGCGCGCGACTTGAGACACTGTCTTATTGAACACATCAATACGAATGAGTTGTATGTGACGAATGATATTGAACTTGGAAATAACACAGAACAAAATGGAATATTATTGTATGGGACAAATGCGGTAGGAAAGACGAGTTTGATACGAGCACTTGGGATAGCTGTTATAATGGCACAGGCTGGATTATATGTACCGTGCTCTTCATTTGAATATATACCGTATAAAAGTATATTTACGAGAATTCTGGGGAATGATAATTTGTTTAAAGGGCTTTCAACATTTATGGTGGAGATGTCTGAGTTACGTGTTATTTTAAAATCAGCAAATAATTATGGACTTATTTTAGGAGACGAGTTATGTTCGGGAACTGAAATGGATTCGGCGATTAGTATTTTTGTAGCGGGTCTTAAAAAATTGCATGATGCAAAATGCTCTTTTATATTTGCGACACATATGCACGAGATTAACAAGTACGATGAAATCGAAGAAATGGACAGATTAACGATGAAACATTTAGAGGTGACATATAATAAAGAAAAAGATATTTTAGTATATGATAGAAAGTTGAAAGATGGTCCAGGGTTTAGTATGTATGGATTAGAAGTATGTAGGTCTCTTCATTTGCCAGAGGACTTTTTAAAATATGCGAATGAAATCAGACTGAAATATAGAAACAATGAACAGAGTATTCTTTCAGCGAAACCTAGCAAGTATAATGCCAAAAAAATAAGAAACATATGTGAAATGTGCAATAGTGAAATGGGAACGGAAATACATCACCTTCAACATCAAAAAAATGCAGACCAACGTAATTTTATAGGACACTTCCACAAAAATCATGTAGCAAATTTAGTATCTATTTGTGAAAAGTGTCATGATACGATTCATTCCAATGAAGAACAACATCGTAAAGTAATGACATCAAATGGACCTATTATTATTAAAATGTGAAATATCGACTGACGAAATATGAATCTTGAATAAAATATATTAACTTTATATACACTATTTTATACACACTATTTTATACACACTATTTTATATACACTATTTTATATACACTATTTTATATACACTATTTTATATATATAGTTACTATAAATAGTATAAATAGTATAAATACAATAACACAAATGAGTAGTCCAGCAAAAATGCAAACAGTAGCTGAAGCTACAGGGTCAGTTAAGAATGTTTTTCAATCTACATTTAGTAGTTTAGCAAATTATTTAAACATATCAGAGTTGAGAGACTCATTTTACCAGAATATTATTTATATTTTAATTGTTATTATCATTTTAATTGGTATATTGGTATATATACAAATGGTAGGAGCAACACATACAAACCCTCTTCTTCAGCAACCTACAAAAGAAGTTAAAAAAATACAAATACAAAAAGTAGTAGAAGGCTTTGACATGGAACAACAAGGTGGAATAGAAGAGTTTGCTTCAAATGTAAATACAGTGGGTGAAATAAATGGAGAAAGCGGAAACTTGTATAGCAGTGCATATGATGGCGCATACGAACACCAATATGAAACTGTTGATGGAGGAAATGATATAGCAGATTTAACTACTGATTTATTTCATAATGATTCCCCAGATGATAATAGAAGGCGAAGGTAAAATTATGCGATTATGAATATTAGATATTAGATATTAGATATTAGATATTACATATAACATAAAATTGATTTATAAAAATTTATATAATACATATATAAAAACAATCTATACAATCAAACAAACAGTAAAATAAAAATGATTATCCCTATCAAATGCTTCACATGTGGAAAAGTAATTGGCGACAAGTATCGTTACTATTTATCAGAAGTAAAGAAAACTAAGATTGAGAAAGATATGAAGAATGACAAAGTTATATATCTAACACAAGAGTTTGCAGATAAAACTCCTGAGGGTTACGTTTTAGACAAACTAAAGTTCAACAAAATGTGCTGCCGCCGTCACTTTCTCACTCATGTTGACATTGAGTAGTATATTATAATGTCAAAACACCAAATATAAAATATTAAGTAAAAAATACATGCGTTTTTTTTTAATATATATTAATAATATATTTTTCATTTATAATAATATATTTTTCATTTATAATAATATATTTTTCATTTATAATAATATATTATCGTATTATTATATAATATAATAATATAACATGGGTTCTCATTCTTATAAAAAACATAAAAAATCGAAACATAGTAAAAAAAATAAACAACATATGCGAAGAAAAACGCGAAAAATGAAAGGAGGTAATACCGAATGGGATACAAACACATGTGGAATACCTGGTTGTCGTTCTGATGCTACAAACTCTGTCGGTGCACATATGTTAAATACACCACTTGCCGTAGGAGGGCAAAAAGGCGGAGGTCAAGTATGTACCGAAAATCCTTATAAGTTTATTTATTCAGGTGGAGGAAAAAAAATGAAAAAAAATATGAGACGAGGTAGACATATGAAAGGCGGGGATGGAAATTTCTGGAACTTTGCAAAATTCTGGAACTCTAGTAACCCTAGTGAAGGTGGTAGTGTTATACCATTATCCGACAAGGGTATTTCGCCATCAGGAGGAGGTTCTCCTATATCAACTGCTGGAAATCGTCCAATGCCACCAATGCAGCCATGGCCTGCACAAAAACTAATACTCCCACACGAATACACGATACGTGGTTCACAATCCGGTGGTGGCAAAGGGAGCAAACGAACAAGAAAAGGAAAAGGAAAAGGAAAAGGAAACAGAAATGGAAACAGTAAAAGAAGGGGTAGAGGGGTAAAAGGTGGTGGCGTTATAGACGATGTACAAACATTAGGACGAGATATTGTACACAGACTAGGTTCTGCTGTAAATAATATGAGTGGATACGATAACAAACTATACAACACGAATCCAAGCCCTACATTTCAATTTCCTCGAGGTTTAGGAAATGTAACAACGGGGGCATCTTCATATAACTCATTAGATTTACAAAAGATATATAATAATTCATATGCGGAGGCTTCATTAAAATAGACACTTCGAATATAAAAATATTTACAATAATATTTACAATAATATTTACAATAATATTTACAATAATATTTACAATAATATTTACAATAATATTTACAATAATATTTACAATAATATTTTTATATTTACAAAAATAACATATCATAACATAATATAAAATAATATAAAATAATATAACATATAGTAAAATGATTTTCAACTTTTTGTCTAACTTATGTACTCCAGCAAAACTATACTTTATTATTAGCATTATATTACTTGCAGTCTCTTTATATTACGACATAACAAGAAATAATGCAGATAAAATATGTTTAGGAAACTTAAGTTGTAAGATAGAAAGCAAGCCCGTGTTCTATGTATTAAATATACTATTTATTCTACTATGGGCATTTGTTCTTAATGTATTATGTAGTTTTGGGTGGTCAAAATTATCATGGTTTCTATTTTTGTTTCCATATATAATATTAGGTATTGCTTTTTTGATAATTGCAGGAATTGTAATTACTGTAGCTAAAAATAGTAAAAAATAAAACCCTAAATAAAACGACAATAAAGCAACAACGGTAACAGTTATAATCAAATTTTATAATAAAATTTTACTATAAAATTTGAATTTGTTTATGAATATGAATATAAATGTAAAAAGTATAAAAAATACTAATGATATAATATAATATATAATAATATAATTTAATTTAACTTTGGGCAATGAATCAAGAGTTAGCATGGCAGATAATAGATAAATATTTTGACGACAATCCAAATATTTTAGTTCAACATCATTTAGAATCTTACAACGACTTCATGACAACTGGAATAAAAAGAATCCTCAAAGAAAAAAACCCAATTGTCCTACAAAAAGAAGAAGACCTATCCCAAAATATCTTCAAGCTAAGATGCGAATTATTTATAGGAGGAAAGGGGGGAAATAGAATATACTATGGAAAACCTGTAATATACGATGACGAAAATAACGGTTTAGTAAAAAGGTCACACTTTATGTATCCGAACGAGGCGAGATTGAGGAACATGACATATGGAACTACGATTCATTATGATATAGAAGTGGATTTTATAATGCGTGACTCTGAGAACAATATAATAGTTGAAACGGCAGTATTAGAAAAAATATTTTTAGGCAGGTTTCCAATTATGCTTCAGTCTGAGTTATGTATTTTGAACGGGCTTAACCCGTCTGTTCGGTTCAATATGGGCGAGTGTCGTAATGACTATGGCGGATATTTTATTATTGATGGAAAAGAAAAATTCATTATTTCCCAGGAAAAATTTGCAGACAATATGCTTTATATTAGGGAGTATGATGATGAAGACGAACTTTATAGCCACTCCGCCGATATACGCACAGTGTCAGAAGATGCATCAAAACCAGAGCGAACCATGTCCGTGCGCGTTATTGCACCTAGTGCGCGATACTCGAATGGACAAATTGTTGTTTTAATCCCAAATGTTCGTAAACCAATGCCCCTTTTTATTGTAATGAGAGCATTAGGTGTTTTGTCGGATAAAGATATCATAGAATATTGTTTATTAGACTTGGACAAAAACGAAAGTATGATAGACCTTTTTATTCCATCGATTCATGATGCAAGTAGAATTTTCACACAAGAGGTGGCGCTAAAATTTATATCTACTTTTACAAAGTCAAAAACGGTTTCACATGTACATGATATATTAATGAACTACTTTTTGCCGCAGCTTGGTGAGTTAAATTATATAAACAAAGCCTACTATTTGGGATACATTGTTTACAAGCTACTGCTAGTATATACGAAAGCCGAAAAACCGACCGACCGTGATAACTTCAAGTTTAAACGCGTCGACTCACCAGGTCGTCTTTTATATGACTTATTTAAAGAATACTACTCTTTACAACAAGCGAACATTCGTCTAGCAATTGACCGTGAGTACTATGGTAACGCATCTAGATATAACGCAGTAAATACATTTCCTTCACTCATTTTGCTAAATAAAAATGAAATTTTTCAAGACCGCGTAGTAGAATCGGGATTTAAAAAGGCATTCAAAGGGAACTGGGGTTCAGTAGAACATACTAAAAAAATCGGTGTTGTCCAGGATGCAAACCGCCTTTCATATAACTCATTCATTTCAGGATTTCGTAAAATAAATTTGCCAATGGATTCATCCTCAAAATCAGTTAAACCACGTCTATTGCATAGTTCTCAATGGGGTATAATTGACCCTGTAGATACACCAGATGGTGCAAACTGTGGGTTACACAAAAATATGACACTAATGTGCCACATCACCACCGGATTCTCCGGACAACCCATGATAAAATGGATGCGAGATATAATAGGCATGAAATTATTAGAGGAATGCCCTAGAAAATATTTATTTAGCGCTACAAAAGTCTTTATAAATGGTGCATGGGTAGGTGTATTGTCGAATCCCGATGAAGTAAATATACAAATAAAAACGTATAGAAGATTTGGGTTAATATCGCCATTTATAAGTTCGCACTGGGAAATACAAAATAATGAAATGTATATTTTCACGGATGGAGGTAGGTTATGCAGACCTTTGCTATATTACGACACGGTTGATATGCGTTATTCTTTCGAAAGAAAAGAAATATTATCTGCTTTACAGAGTGGTAATTTCAGCTGGAAAAGTTTGGTGGTTAGTATGAGTGATAAGTTAGTAGATGGTTATAAGATGGATTCGCCAAGAATATATACACCGATGATGTTGTATGGTGCAGAAACGATTGTGGATATTAAAAGAAGCAAGGTACCTTCTATTATTGAATACATAGACACGGCAGAAGAAGAGTCGCTTTTAATTACATTGTCGTATAATACGCGCGATAAACCATATACACATATTGAAATTCATCCTTCTATACTATATGGGTTTATGGGGAATCAAATTGTTTTTCCGGAAAATAACCCTTTGCCGAGAAATGCATTTGCGTGTGGACAAGCAAAACAAGCGGTTTCATTATATAGCACAAACTTCTTTTCGCGCATCGACAAGATGGGAGTAATGTTAAACTATGGTCAAATACCGCTAGTTAAAAGTCGCTATTTAAAACACATAAATAATGAAGAACATCCGTGTGGTGAAAATGTAATTGTAGCAATTATGTGCTATTCAGGCTACAACGTAGAGGATTCTATTTTATTTAACGAGGGTTCGGTAAAACGTGGAATGTTTCGAACAACGTATTTTAACAGTTACGAGACACGCGAAGAGTCTACTAAAAATAAAAGCGTCGCGGTTGATTCACGAATAGTGAATATTGAAAGCGAGAAAAATGTAATTGGGCTAAAACCAGGATATGAATATAACCACCTCGATATGTATGGTATGATAAAAGAAAATACTGAATTAAATGACAAAATAGTATTAATAGGCAAAGTGAAAACGAACTTAGATAATCCCGACAAACCTATTGATGAATCTGTATTTCCTAAAAAGGGACAACTTGGGTTTGTTGACAAGACATTTATTACAGAAAGCGAAGAGGGAGCGCGGTTGGCAAAAGTACGTATTCGCGAAGAAAGAATGCCAAATATAGGAGACAAATTTGCGTCTAGAGCGGGACAAAAAGGAACCGTTGGCGTTTTAATACGCGAGCAAGATATGCCCTTCACGTCGGATGGTATACGCCCGGATATTATTATTAACCCGCACGCTATACCGTCGCGTATGACGATTGGACAATTGGTTGAGACGTTAGTTGGGAAAGCATGCTGTTTATATGGTGCATATGGAGATTGTACTGCCTTTTTAAATACGGGACCGAAAGAAAAACAGTATGGTAAGTTGCTGGTAAATGAAGGTTTTCACTCAAGTGGTACGCAAATATTATATAACGGAATGACGGGGGAACAAATACAGTCGGATATATATATTGGTCCTACGTATTATATGCGCTTGAAACACATGGTAAAAGATAAGATTAATTATCGCGCCAGAGGTCCAAGAACGCTTCTTACGCGTCAAACCGTGCAAGGTAGAGCGAATGACGGTGGTTTGCGCGTGGGTGAAATGGAACGTGACGGGATAATAGCACATGGTGTTAGTCATTTTCTACAGGAGTCTATGATGATTCGCGGGGATGAGTATTTTATGGCGATATGCAATAAGACAGGAACAATTGCGATTTATAATAGTATGCGCGACCTATTTGTTAGCCCTATGGCAGATGGTCCTATAAAGTTTACTGGAAATTTATTGAGTGATATGAACATTGATAAAATAACTAAGTTTGGTAGGTCATTTAGCATTATTCGTATTCCGTATTCGTTTAAATTATTGATGCAGGAGTTGCTGACGATGAATGTGTCGATGCGAATTATAACGGAAGACAATATAGACCAGCTTGAGAGTATGTCGTATTCTAAGACGATTCATAATCTTATGTTTGATAACACGCCACAAACAACGGATGTTATTTCTAGTGTAATTGAAGCGAATAAAGAAAGAAGTTCGGCTAGATATCTGGTAAGTAGGAGTGAGCGTAAGTCTGAACTAGAAAAGAGACAAGAGAATACGAATGCTATTATGTTGGATAACCAAAAGGCGCAAGAAAAGATGCTTAAAGATATTGAGAATCTTGGATGGAGACTCGAAAGTCGTGAGTTAATAGAAGGGTCTGATGGAGAAGGAACATCAAAGAGGTACAAGTATGTATTTGCATCTTTAATTTTGGACGATCGCGGGTCTCCTACTGAAATATGGGATGGTCCATCTGGTGGATATGGACAGTTTCCAAATACGCATCCTGTTGGTTGGGCAGAGAAAGATTTAGTATATCCGAATGGAGAAAAAATACCGGATGAAATTATGGCGAATGAATTAGCTAGAAATCAGACCCCAAATAACTGGTTAAGCTCGTATGTAAATATAGCACAAGAGTTTCAAAAAGTAATGTATCGGAAGAAGGTCATGGAAGAAGCAAAACAACGCGCCGAGCAAGGTATTGAAGAAGGTGCTATATCACCAGTTTATATTCCTGGTTCTCCTGAATATACTGCATCCAGTCCGGTTTATGGAAGTTCACCGATGGCGGCAGCGCAGTACCAACAACAACAGCCGATGCGGGTTGGAACAGTCGCCAGTTTTGCGCAATACACACCATCTTCTCCACAATATTCATCCATTATGAGTCCCGATGGTTCTCCTGTTGTTTTAACGGGTTCACCGACAGGTGTTGTAGTTCCTTCAAATCCATTACAAGCAGTACAAACACCAGCACCGGCACAGGTACCCGCACCAGGACCAGGACCAGCACCAGCACAGTTAACACAGCCTGCTGTGCAAGGGGTATTATCTGTTAGTCCTGAAACTGATAAAGAACATGATAAAGGTGAAGGACAAAGTAAAAAAACAGTAATGGTTAACCTTGGTCAATAACTTGAATAACTAAAATATAATGAGTATATTGATATAATGAGTATATTGATATAATGAGTATAATAAGTATAATAAAACAATAATAAAATTGAATTAAAATTATTGTTTTGTAATATAAATATAAGAAAGAACCAACAGAGAAAAGAACAAATAATAAAATGTCTTCTGCACAACAACAAAAAACATCAAGTGGTTTAATAACTATGATTCACAAGTCAAGAAAAACAGTTCTCGAATTATTAAGACAACAAAATTATGACACTTCAGAATATGAGAATTTTGGAGTGAGTGAAGTTCATGCAATGTATACAAATAAAGATGTTCCAAAACAACTGGATATGATTCTGACAACCAACGAAGGACCGTTTAAAAAAAAAAGCGTATATGTAAAATTCCATTTAGGTAAGACGCTACGAGTTGAAAATATTCAAGACTACGTAGACGATTTATTCAATATAGAAAGTGTTTTGAACAAAAAAACAGATACACTGATAATAATAATAAAACAAGACATGAATCAAACCTTAATGAATATATTAAATGAATTTTGGGATAGACACAAAATATTTATTATATTATTTAGTTTAGAAAGATTACAGTTTAATATTTTAGAACATCAATATGTTCCCAAACATGTTATTCTAACCGACGATGAAAGAAAAGAGATGATTAAACGATACAATATTTTAGATGTAAAAAATTTACCAGATATTTCTCGATTTGACCCTGTTGCGCAAGCAATTGGAATGAGACCAGGTGACATTTGTCGCATAGAAAGACCAAGTAAAACGTCGGTTATTTCAAACTACTATAGGTACTGTACACAAACAATATTATAAGTTACTTTTACATTATTACAAAATATACTGGACTATACATCTTAAAGATATTTTGGATTATTATACTTTTCTATTTTTTAACATTCTATGTTTATCATTTTTACATTCTATGTTTATCATTTTTACATTCTATGTTTATCATTTTTACATTCTATGTTTATCATTTTGACATTCTATGTTTATGATTTTGACATTTAATTTTACAAAATAATATTTTATTATGATATTATAGATATCACCTATTATAGATATGGCAGAAATAATAAAATATTATTCGAATTATCTTAATAATTTAAATAAGAAATACGATGAATATACAAAAAATTATGTAACAGAATTCATAGAATTTAAAATACCAGTATTTACTTGTAGTTTAACAAGAAATGATTTAAACTCTGTTGATTGTATTAATTCTTTTTCGAATAACAATGCTTTTGTAAATACACAAAAAAAAATAGAAGCTTTAAATGAGGAGTATTTAAATGTAACAACAGAATTAAAAGGAATGTTTATAGAACAGTCAAAATATGTAGATAGTGTCCAAAAAAAAGTAGATGAGTTAAATGATGAAAATAAAGAGTTACTAAGTGTAGCGGCAACTATAAAAGACACTAGTGCAACATCAAAGCCATTTTTTCAGAACGAACGTATACTATACTATCGTTCTTTAATTTATACTATATCAATTATTATTGGTATTGTTTTTGTGTTATATATGTTACAGTCTACTCCATTTATAGAAGTTGCATCAAGTGTAGCTACAAATACTAAAAATCTTGCTGAAAATACAGCAAAAGGGGCGAAAGAGCTTGTAGAAAATGCTACTGCTCAAAATCCTGATGGTTCATACTCTAGTAATATGACACGAAATATTATAATTTTTGTATTAATAAGTGTTGTTATAATTTCTGTCTTTTATTTTATAGTGTATATATTGAGAAAAGTAAACCCACCGTTAGAAAAGACGAATACAGAAAAAGAGATAAAGAGAATAGCAGATAGCTGTTTAAGAGATAAAAGCGAATCATGGGTTAACACACAATTAGAAAAACTTAAAACATTTTTAACAAACAAAAAATAAGTTAATTGATTTATGAATATTAGTAATATTTGATAGTATTAGTAATATTTGGTAATATTTGATAGTATTTGATAGTATTAGTAATATTTGGTAATATTTGATAGTATTTGATAGTATTAGTAATATTTGGTAATATTTGATAGTATTTGATAGTATTTGATAGTATTAGTAATATTTGGTAATATTTGATAGTATTTGATAGTATTAGTAATATTTGATAGTATTAGTAATATTTGGTAATATTAACATTATAAAAATACATTTTCTATTTATATGTTATAAATAATTATTTTATAATGGAACTATTAGACATGTTTAGTGATTTATTACCTATTTCTAATAATGGATATAAAAAACAGTTATATACAGACCCTGCCATTTTACAAGGTGCTGAGTTTTTACAAAACGAAGATAAAGTAAATAAAGAGGTAATGAAAAATTTGAATTTAAACTTAGTATCGTATTCACACGGTTCAGAAAGCTCAATTGTTCATTCGGCTGGATTATTAGATAATGAAAGTAATGTAGAAGGGTTTCAAGAATCAATGGATGGAGCAGAAGCCGCTGCTAAATACTATAATAATCTTAAAGCACAATATAAAATTGCAGTAGATATGTTTAATGCAGCTACTAATGAAGCTAGAATTACCGAAGGAAAAGGCATAATACCATTAAAACCTAGCCCAAATGAAACACGAGAACAGATGGAAAAAAGACTGGCTGCAGATAAACTAGCAAGAGAAGACTTAAAAAATAGACTGCATCATTTATCATCACAAATGGCAAATATATCATCACTATTGATGTCAAATGTAAAAGAAAATACAGAAAAGGACTTTTCGTCTTATAATAATATGCAAAAAGAGATAGATAATGTTCAGAAACGAATCATTGAGATAGATGTATTAATGAAAAAAAATAATTCAAAAGCTACTTACGACATTAATACTTCCCTTGCAAAAGAACGCGAAACTTCTTTACTTACAAAACAGAGATACTATGTATACATAACATGGTTTATTATACTGGCTATTATTTTATATATAACGATATCAAATTTATTTAACGATGATTCATCATTTAGTGTGTTATTAATAAGTCTTATATTATTAATATGTATATTTTTATTTTTTATATATAATAAATGGAATATAGAGTGGTATGATTTTAAATATAAATTGAAAAATTTAGACTTTGGTCTTCCTGATATACCAAAAATAGATTTTAATCCACTTGTATCAATTAAATATACATCATAATTTTTTTATTTATTGTTGTTATTATGGATAACTACATGTATTATAAAAAAATATTTTTATCTGAGTATAATTATATTAAGAAAATAAAAATATAATTATAAATAAAAATAAATGTATAACAGTAAAAGTATAAATGATGGGTTACAATTTATAGAACAGTCGACTTTACGAACTAGTAAAACATCTAATAAAGTTAAAAGTAACAAATATAAAAGTAAAAATAATAAAAATCTTATACTAGAAGATGATTATGAAATTATTGAAGGCTTTAAAGTAAATGATGAAGATTTAATAGCAAAAAACAGTTCCGAAACCGCTGTTATGAAAACAAATATATCAGGATATAATGTTTCGATGACAGATTTAAATAGGGTTCAAAAAAATATTACTACACAAGCAAAAATTTTTTTAGATATTAACAAAAAAAGCGACGATACAACACTAAGAAACAAAGATGTACAAATTGCTGACGGTAGTATGGCTCGCGTAAACAATGCAGGTTTATTAAAATTGTATCCTGCGGGTGCTACCAAATGCGGTATTCCGGCTGTTCCCAAGTCAGTAGGTTTTGATTTATCGAATAAATCAGCAGAAAACTATTCGGTATTAGAAGATTCTGATGGAAACTTAGCACTGTATGGAACTCAGATGGTTGCAGGACCGAATGGTTCATTTCCTTGTACCGATTATGCGGGAACAAATTTGTATGTGTCGAAACCCATAGACTTTAACTATGATACAAATATGGTATATGTAGGTGTATATGACCAAGCCGCGGCGAACCAAGGTGGTTTATTAGGGCAAGCAGATTTGAGTAACTCTACAGTAAAACAGTGTGTAACGAGAGCAATGGATAGTGGCATGTCTTTTGCCTCACTTTCAAATTATAACCCCGCAACCAAAACAGGGCAATGTTATATTGGAAACGCTCTACTTAATGGCGGAGTATCTAATGCGTTTAGAAGTGTTACACGAGCAAATATTTTTACAACCATTCCGTCACATGATAAATTGAGTTTTGCCGCTGATGGTGGAATCTACTCAGGAACAGGTTCAGATTCCAGTCTTTTTATAACTCCATTAATAACTGCTGTGGGCACTACTAAAGTTCCTGTTTCTATTCTAAGTCCGCAATATGGTGGAACAGTGAATGAACTTACTGCTAGTTACGCTTACGAGCAAGGGTGGGATAAATGGGAAAATTTAAAAATATTTAACGGTTCTCCTGTTGGAACGCCTGGAGTAAGTTTAAATACAACTAGACAATATAGTTACTGGTATCCTGTTTTAAGAACTTATAGTTATCAATGGTATGGACAAATGTATAATTATCAACAATACGATTGGGAGATTCGTACTCATACAGATACAGTTTCATGGCACGGTTCAGGATATGTGTATATTAAGTACAAATGTGGTAAAAAAGATATGACACCTACATCAACACGAGTAAATTTAGGAGAAGGTTTTAGTATAGGTTGTTGGGAATTATATCAACAATATCCGTCATTTTCTCTCAGATTATCTGATGACGGTGAAATTACGATTGTAAACAATAAAAATCCGAATGATATTCTTTATAGAAATATAAATCAAATATCGAATCAACCTGAAACGCAAATAGTTTCAATATCTGGTGGAAATAAAACAATGATGCCATGGGCTGAACGTCCTGACTGGGTGAGTGGTAGTGTTAATCGTGGTGGTTTACTAACTTCTTTTTCAATGAACTCGCAGACGCTAGTAAATGGACAGTATATTTCATCACCAAAAGGGAAGTGTAGGTTAATATTTAATAAATCGCCAGGTAGTACTGGAGCATTAGTATTAGAGTACTCGGTTTATAATGTGTCACAAACAAAAGGAGCAACAACAGGTGTAGATAAAGATAATAATTTAATTGGAAATTCTAATAACTTTTCACAGTATTATTTGACTAAAGTAGATAAACCGAATATAAAAACGAAAATGGCATATATCGATATAAATAATGGATTACATGAATATCCGTCTGCTATGACTGAGTTTGACAATGACTATATTCAAATGAAAGGATTTCACCCTTATTCTCTATCAGGAACAGTAGACACAGAGTCTAAAAAAGAAGATGCATGTATAACAGCTTGTAATAACGACCCTTCGTGTGCTGGGTATACATATACGAACTCAGTTTGTAAAAGATATAGGGACACGGAAATATATCCAAAAGGAAATCGAATACTAGATGAAGAAAAAACTATGTATATCAGAAAGAAAAAGGTAACTGCTAATCCTAAAAATACTAGTCATTTTACATGTAATAAGTTTGTTAATAATGTAGATAGTACGGTATACACTTCTTATCCTGAAACAGTTAATATGACTACACAACAAAAATGTGCGTTAGGGTTAATATTAGAACCGAGAATGGCTGAACTACAAAGTAAAAATACTGCTGCGGTTAGTAAAGGGAATGAAGTAAAAGGTTTTATAAATGGTATTTATACAAACCAGAACAAGTTAAAAGAAATAATCAATACAAAGACGAAAGAGATAGAAAATGGAATTGAAGGACAAGAAGCAGTTAAAAAACTAATAGATAAAATTGATGACTCTAACATTACAAATAAAGCGACTGTTTCAGATACGGAGTTGCTTCTTCTTAGTGATAATTATAAATATGTTTTATGGAGCATAATGATGGTGGGAGCAGGTATTATTGCAATCAAGTCATTTAGAAGTACAATACTCTGAATAGTGAATAGTGAATAGTGAATAGTGAATAGTGAATAATAAAAATATAGAATTTGACTTATACAACTAAATAATATTAACAAAAATATAACTAATATTATTTAATTATTTTATTGTAATATTGTATATTATATATTCATGACACCACCACTTGGAAGTGAATTAAAAACATATCAAGATGATTTTACACGAAACTTAAATGATCAGTTTAATAATATTGCCGAGTTGCAAGATATACAAAAAACTTTATTTACTGATTTAGAAAGATTGGCTGGTTCGCCAAATATTGCTGATGATAGTATTCAACAACAAATTAAAAGTAAATTTGACCAAATTGATAACTTAACAAAATTGCGAACCAATATTTTCGAAACAATTAAGGCAAACTATGGTATAACTCAATCAGACTATAATATTCAAAGAAAATCATATGCCCAACAACTTGTTGCACTAAATATCATTGAAAATGACTTGACCAATACAACTAATCAGTTAAAAAGGTCAATAACAATTCGCGACAATGCTGAAAGAATGGTTGGTGTGAATAACTATTATACGCGAAGATATGAATCACATGCCGATATTATGAAACATATTATTTTTTATTGTGGTATCATAATTCTTGCAATATTTTTAATGAAAATGGGACTAGTTACCGATCAAATAGCGAGTTTAATTATTATTATTGCTCTTTCTTTTGGTTTTATAATTGTTGGAAAAAAAGTGTACGATTTATCTAGACGCAATAATATTGACTATGACAAGTACAACTTTCCTTTTGACATAACAAAAGTTCCAGATACTAGTAGAAATACTATTTCTAGAGAAACGGATAGAACATTTGGACAAGGGATGCTACTAGATGTATGTAAAGATATTAAAAGAGAAACATTTGTACCGTTTCAACTTAGGAATCCAAACTGTAAAATAAAAAATAGTGATGAAGGAACCTCTCCCATACCATCAACAGATACACACTATGACTGTAACTCATCCTACAGTACTATGTAGTGTCTAGGTAGTATGTAATAACCAAAAAAATAGTAAATAAAATTGTATTTTATTTTATAAATAAGTAAAATACCATTTGAACAATAATATAACAATAATATAACAATAATATAACAATAATATAACAATAATATAACAATAATATAACAATGTCGGAAGCAATTGCCAAAGAAATAGCAAAAAATGTTGAAGAATCCAATAACAAAAATGCTTCTCAACTTAAAGGAGCAATGGGTGGTGGTGGATGTTCACCTGAATTAACAAAACAAGCAACAGGTGCAATGGTTGCTGTTATGGGTGTAGTCGATAAAGTAAATAGAGCTTTAACGACAACAGGTAGTGGGTTATTTAGCGACGATAGTTTGAAAAAAATATATGAAAATGCAAAGAAATCAAACGACAATGCACTGTTAAATGAATATATTTCGGAAAAAAATTACATGGTAAATAAGTATGGAACATCTCCTGACAACTTGTCAAAAGGTAATAATGAATACAATGAACTACTATATAAACGATACCAAGCACAAGGAACAAAAGATTTAGACGAATTAAACAATAAGTATATTGAAGTAAATAACCTAATAATGGACTTAATAAAAGTAATACAGCAACAAAAACTTGCTGTCGAAAGTATGCAAAAAGTAATGGAAAATTTAGACGAAAAGAATGAAGAGTTATTAAGTATTATAAATGGAGGCAAAAGTGACATACATACATATAGTCGAAAATCAAAGTATGAAGGTATGTTAAAAGAACGCGTTGACAACTGGACATTCATTGCGGTAGTAGTTTACTGGACTTTAGTTATTCTTTGGGTATGTATTGTCATGTTATATTTGAAAAATGTAACATTTGTATCGGTGATTATTCTTATTGGTTTAATATTATATCCATATTTTTCGACTCCGATATTTTTATGGATACTTGAAAAAATTCAGTCAGTATGGAATTTTATATTTGCTGCGGTTCATAATAGGATTACATCATAATTTTTACTGTAAAGTAAAGTAAAGTAAAGTAAAGTAAAGTAAAGTAAAAATATTTCCGAATATATGTGACACTATATAGGGGATAAAAATATAAATATATAAGATTATTTATATTTTTTTGATTAGTATTTGCGAGTATTAACTTTCTTCTTCTACTTCATCATGATTGTAAATAATAGAGATATTTTTCCAGCCTTTGGTTGTATATTTTCCGTATTTCTTATCAAATACTTCATAAATTTCATTGCCGCGAGGTACGTTTCTATCATAATGTTCAATATACCAAACTTTGAATGATTCGTACATTTCAGTCTTCTTAACATAGTGTCCATCGACTTTACGTATCTTGTCGCGTACAAATTCATTGATGTAGTCCTGGCTGTTGCGATAACTTTCGCTGCTAGCAAGAACACCCGGAGTGTCTTTCACCATTCCACCTGTCTGAAACGCCTTTTCAACAAGCATAGCCAAGAATACAGGTGCCCATGTTTTAAATTTCTCATCCAACCTTTTGTCAATGAGGAATTGATACGGTTTGTCGGGGTCATCATCACGTGGGTTTTCGCAAAAGATTGCTTTGTGGTCTACTTTGCGAATGCGTCTCCACGTACCTTCATCGTTCGCTTTGATGTCAAACAAAGTATTTGTACATACAACAAGTTTAAACTGAGGTTGAAACGTAATCATATTCTTGAATAGAGCACGACCCTGAATTGGATCGCCGCCAGTAATTTCCTTCATAGGACCTTCCTCAAGCCGCATTCCTTTCGACGGTTCTTGCATAACAGCATACCGAATACCAACTAACTGAGCAATTTCTGACGATGTTCCACCAATGGATGCACGTTTGCTAGTAATAAGAGATATAGGAACAACTGCTTTATATTCGCCAAGAGTAACGGACATTAACTCGACAAGTTTTGATTTTCCATTGCTGCCGCACCCAGTATAAATGTTGAATGTTTGTGGATAGTTTACACCGATAAGACATGACGCAAGATGTTCCCACATGTAGTTTCGAATATCTTCTTCCGGGTACAGTTTGGAAATAAAGTCGTTAATTTCTGCAATGACTTTTCCATGTTTTTTCTGGTCAAGAGGAAAGTAATCGATATTTGTGCTTTTGGTAATATAGTCATCAGGTTGTCCTTGTCTAGCGCGTTTTTCTTTGAAATCAATTACACAGTTGTTACAGCACAGAAGGTGCGTTTTAGTATCAATACTCTGTAAGAATTTTTTATCATAAAACAACTCTTGCGCCTCCTTCATGATGTTGGTCTTAATTCCTGTTTGTTTTAGTCTAATGCAAATATCGGATATTCTGTGTTGAAATTGATTTGGTTTTCCCGATTCATCTGTAGAAGAATTTGCACTAGATGATGCTGCACTAGAAGAAGCAACCGGAGCAAGAAGTTGTTTATTTGCTTTCTTTGTATTTCCTGTTGTTCCTGATGATCCGCCGGTTGAACCGATGCGGTTGATATATACGTTATACATTTCATTTGAAATCATCTGTTTAAGTGCAATACCAGAGTCACATTCTACCCATCGATTATTTTCAAATTCGTACCATGTGTTGTCGCCAAAGTTAGCACATACGAACTGGTTTTTAAACATATTATATAAAACAACTGCCAAGTCAACCATAGTTGTTTCTGGTTTCCCGTTGATATTGACCAAGTCATTTGACAGTGTAATGTCGACATAGTAGTCAATTGTTTTCTTATATACTTCATTGTACCGGTCTTTTGCGTCGTGTTGTGCCCAGTATATAATCGAACGACGCGTAAGACCATCTTCATTTTCCATTGAGAATGTCAACCACATGTCATAAAACTCGCGAATTTTGTCATAGCTGAATTTTTCAGATTGAGAGCTGAAAAGAATCCATGAAAGGAATAATTTATCACTCGTATTTCGGAGTGCCCATCCTACGCGAATCCACAAATTATATTGATTGTAGTATTTTTCAGGGAGACACATCGTATAGTCACTAGTTTCCTTGATAAAATGTTCACGCGGTTCGAGGCTGCTAAACAGTTTATCAATTTCATCTGTAAGTTGTTCGCGATTTGTAATTTCGAATATATCACTGTTGCTCATATTTGTTGCTCTGCGCCTGACTCCACCTACCTTAGATAGTGTTGGTTTTCTCACTTTGTTACTTTTAATCGCGTCATATTCGCGCTGAATACACTCGCGATTCTCAAAGCGCGGATGTCCGTCATATTGTGCCGACAGAAGGTTAAAGTTTTTAGCATAGTCAAAGAATGACACATTTTTCGGCTGGTATTCCCATATATACTCGGATTTTTTGTTTGCACCGGTGTCATCCTCATTATCGCTCTCGTCTCCGTTGCCACATTCTTCATCATTCTCTTCATAATCTTCAGAATTTTCATTTTTTACATATACAAAATTAAATTGCCATTTAAGTTCGTAAGCTTCATGTCCGGGTTTTCTAGAGCCGTACAACTGCCATCCTACAGGATTCTGAATACGCGATATATTATCGTCGAGGATATCGTCCCAAGAATTTTTCAAAGGCAGGTGTTTCAAAACATCGGGGATTTTTTTAAGAACAGAATTTCTAAGCATGTGTTGAATAACTCTGTCAGCGTGGATACCAATAATCAAATGAATTCCATCTTTTGTATATTTATCATCATCGGTATTCACGTTCGGTTTTTCAAACACGAAAACACTAATCTCCTTTTTAGCACCATCTTCAATATTCAACATTTTAGAAATTTCATCCATATAAACTCCAATAATATTTTCAACGTCGTCTTTTGTATGCTGTCTCGTATCAATGTGCGGTCCATACCTAAAATCCAAATCAACCAGAATCGGTCCTCCATTTTGTAATTGTTTTTCGGTTAAGTATTCATGCCGCCTATTTGTAATGACGTGTTTGGAGTACTTTGACCAGAATTCGGGTAGTTTTTCGGAGGGAATGCAGAATGTTCCACCTGTTACGCCGTGTTCAACGCTAGGGATTCGAGTATGTGTAAATGACAAACCCGAGGATGATGGGTCGCCCTTTTTTATATAGTACTGTTTCATATATTGTTCGTATTCGTTTGCATTTGCTGTAGATGATGCTGATGACATTTTTGATATTTGTGACTTGTTTCGAGTTGAATTGTTTGAAGGTTCCATTTGTATATTATAGGTAGAGATATTTTTATATCAATTTTTTATGTTTAAAAAATATCCCTAAAAATAGATAACTTTTGTTTGAATGAAAAGTAATATATGTATAAAAACGACATAAAAATAAAACGCGTATGTTATACATTGTTGAAGTATAAACAAAAGTAAAACTAGATAACTTTAAGATGAAAAAAAATAAAAATTCATTATTTTTGACCCATAATAAGAATGAAGAAAATGAAACAGAAAATGAAACAGAAAATGAAACAGAAAATGAAACAGAAAATGAAACAGAAAATGAAACAGAAAATGAAAACAAAATTATAACACCTATATCTGCAAACCCGTCTGCATCGGAAGCATCAAAAGATAGTTCAAACGTAAATGTACACATACCCAAAGAAACTATAGAACGGTTATTAAAAGATATAAAAGACATCTATGTATCGTCACTTGAAAAGGATGGTATTTACTACAAACATTCGGATACAAATATTTTGAAAGCATATGTAATGATAGTTGGACAACCGGATACTTTATATTTTGGTGGATACTATTTTTTCGAAATAACATTTCCGTGTGACTATCCACATCTTCCTCCTCAGTTTGAATACTTAACAAATGATGGTATTACAAGATTTCATCCCCATTTTTATAAGTCAAAAAAAGTGTGTTTATCAATATTGAATACATGGAGAGGTGAACAATGGACGAGTTGTTTAACAGTAAAGTCTATTTTATTGACGCTCTTGTCTATAATGGATAGTCACCCTATGTTACATGAGCCTGGTGTTACAGAGAAACACCAAGATTATCAAAAATATCATACTATGATTTTGTATAAAAACTTGGACTTTTCTTGTATACGGATTATAGAGGAATTTATGAATACGACAATTATTCCTTTTGAAATGGAATATAAAGAATATTTTTATAAATTTATGGTTGAACGTTTTAAAAAAAATGCGAACAGTTTAAAAAAAGTTATTACAGATGCTATAAATGTAAAGAGTTATAATAAACACTATTCTATATTCGGTTTATATAATATGTCATTTTACGTAAACTTTGACGATCTACTAGATAAACTAAAAAAGACAGCTGAAAAACACAGTATTATATTAGAGTAAGACGTAAGTGGTTGATATTGTTATGGTATCTAGATTCGTTAATTTTTAACATTATATATTTTATACAATGTAACTAACTTTATTGTATAAAATTTAAGTAACTATATAAAATTTAAGTAACTATATAAAATTTAAGTAACTATATAAAATTTAAGTAATTATATAAAATTGAAATAAACAAATAATCGTATAATATTATATACGAACATTACAATAAACAAGTATGCACTTTTGTATAAATTGTAGTAACATGTATTATATTCGGTTGTCAGAAGAAGACCCTAATTCAATCGTCTATTATTGTAGAAACTGTGGTCATGAAAATAAAAACATTTCGCTAGACAGTGTTACGATTTCAAAAACAACGTTTAAGCATAACAAACAAAAATATAACTCGATTATTAACAAATATACAAAAATGGATCCAACCTTGCCGCGAATTAATACAATAAAGTGTCCAAATCAGTCTTGTAGCAGCAATGATGAACAAAATAAAAAAGAACGAGAGATTATTTATCTTCGCTATGATGATTTAAACATGAACTTTGTTTACATGTGTTCAACATGTGACACTGTTTGGAATACAGAACAATCAATGTAATAATATTTAGAAACGACTTTTGACTATAGTCTTTGTTTTTATATTTAGTTTTTTATATTTAGTCAGTGTAATATTATTAACATTGATGGTATTGTTAATAATATTAATATAAAATTGAAATAAAATCAACATAATATATTATAAGATAGACACAAAATTAGACATTTTCAATGAAAAAAACCGATTCCAAGTATGCATCTGATGACTCTGAACCTGAACCTGAACCTGAACCTGAATCACCATCTGCTTCAGAAAGCGAAGGCGTAAATAGCGATGAAGAACAAAGTACCACTAGAAACAATAGAGATACTATAAGTAAAGTAAAATCAATACTAGGATTTGGCGATGAAGATTCGGATAATGCTAGCCCTAAAGTATCTGATTCTGAAAATGATACTGATATGGAAGGTGATGAAAATGAAGATATTGATGATGAAGGTCAATTAGAAGAAGTCCCAAGTATCAAGAATGGGTTTTCAAAATTGCTAGGGAGTTTAAAAAATGCAGTTAATAACATAGGAAGCGAAAGTGGTTCTGCTGCCGTTGAAGCTGAAGAAGGGAATATTGGTAAACTAGGAAGACGCAAAGGAAAATCAGCTGCTGAGTCTTCGTCTAGGAAAAAAAAATTGCGCGGCATCCAACCTACAGAAGCAGAAATAGTATATAATAGTGACGATGATGAAGGTGAAAATATGGACGATGATGAAAATATGGACAATGATGATGATGATGATGATGATGAGTCAAAGTTGAAAAAATTTGACAAAGATATAAGAGAAGAGTATTTAGTGAACTTTCATCCTGAAAGTCTGATACAAAACTACGACGAGATTTATAACTTGGCTCGTGTTGTCCGCGACGAAAATGGTGTAATTGTAGATAGCTTACATAGAACATTACCGATGATGACAAAATATGAAAAAACGAGAATTTTAGGGCAGAGGGCGAAACAAATTAATGACGGTGCTACTCCATTTGTAAAATTACCCGAAGGCGTTATTGATGGGTATCTTATTGCTTTAAAAGAACTAGAAGAAAAAAAAATACCATTTATAATCAGACGACCGTTACCAAATCGGGGCTCAGAATACTGGATGGTCGAAGATTTGGAAATTATTATTTAACACTTCCAGCGTTTTCCGCAGTCGAGACATGATACAAATGTAGTCATTGGTTCGTCCGCTGACCGCGTTTGTAGTTGATAATAAGTACATTTTTTTGAGTGGCATTTGCGACACGTGAACTTATCAGTTGATGCTTCTAATTTTGGTTCATACTTATTCTGGTCTCGAACTTTCTTATCTTCGATTAACTTTTCCCATTTTTCTGGACTCATTTCTTGATGAGTCATAAAAGCCAGTTTGTGTGCTTGAAACTCGCGATTCTTTACCATGTTTAGTATTCTTTCATTTTTTAAATTTACATATATTGTGCGAAGAAGGTCTAAATAAATTGCTACAAAATATATATTATCCCATTTTTTGATAATACATTTTTCTTTTGCTTTTCCTAAAGAACTATTGAAAATTCCTTTTTCGAGATTTGTTGCTATTTCATTATCATCAACAATATTTGTTAACTTTGCGCGAATATTTTCACGAAATTGAGTAGGGTTTGATATCTGACGCATTTTTAATATAGATAAATTGTAGTGTGATGTAGCGTAGTGTGGTGTGGTGTGGTGTGGTGTGGTGTGATTGTTATTAACTAAGACAGTTTATATTAATAACAATTGATTTGTCTTTATTCAATTTTCCTACATATATAAAATACGAAAATACAGAAAATACAAAAAATAACAAAAAATATGGTTATGATTTAAGGAAGATTTAGAGCAGATGATATAGCACCGGTTGTATCAAAAAATATTTTTTTAATAGTTTCAATTATGTAAACAAAAAAGGCAAGAAACATAAGAACCCAAGGAAGAAGAACTAAAAACCATGAAAGATTGCTAAATCCTTTTTTGCACAAATACGATAAAACCCATGTCCATAAAATAATAAACGTCACTTGAACTATATATGATGTTCTTGTATCTTTTTGATAAGTAAAGTTAAGACTTTGCAAAAATGAATTATTTGCTTGGTTCAAAGTAATCTGTTGGGATATCGCATTCATCCCAAAATAAGTAAGTACCAGTAAAATAAAAGAAATAATAAGATAAATTTCTGCAGGAGTGCAAATCTTGTTAAACATTGCTAAGTTATACTATATATAATAATTTATAAAAAAAAAAATTTACAAGTTGTTTAAACTATTTACATTATTTACATTATTTACATTATTTACATTATTTACTTATTTACTTATTTACTTATTTACTATATGAATACTCTTCTTCGCTTAATTCACTAGACTCATCTGTTTTCCATCCCGAATTATCATCATCATCTTCTTTTGAAATATATTTATTACTATCTCTCACACTATCTTTATTTTTGAGTTTCATTTTAGTTGACATATTTTTGGTTACAGTATTTTTATTTTTTTTAAAATATACACCTTCTCCATCAAGATCTGCATCACCGTCGATATCACCTTCGCCATCACCTTCGATGCTTCCATTTTCCGAAGACTTGTCGCTATCAGTATCACTATCATCATCATCATCATCTTCGTCGCTATCATCGCCGTTTACACCAACATCTACATCAGAGTCACCTCCTGCTCCACTATCTACAACAAATCCATCTTTTAAATATCCATCTCGTGTTTTTCTATTTTTAGGAATTGACTCTAGTTCATCTTCTTCTTCGTCATCGTCATCATTTGTTGTCAATGACTCAAAACCACCAAATAAATATTCGTAAATTTTATTCCATTTCTCTTTTGTCAAGTTTACATAACTATTTTTGGCATCTCGAGCAATCAATGCACATGCACCAAAAAATAAGTCTGTATCAACTGGTGGAGGAAACTCATATTTATTTTCACTGTTTGCTATACCATCATCTTTTGCCCATAGTTCTACAACTATTTTACTCGACACATTTTCTTTTTCATTTTTCGAAGAATAATTCCATTGCGTCCTCTTACTAAACCCTTCAACTTTTTTAAATTTACATTTTTTTGATAACTCTTCTGCGCAAATTAACTTCTCTTCAATATCATTTTCTTTTAAACTTCCGTTTTTTTCCACAGTAATAAAAGTAACAATGTTATCTTTATTTTTAGTCTTTTTACTTTCACTTTCACCAATAACACTTTTATTAAGTTTTACATTTATTTTTTCAGGTTTAAAATTTTCAGTCTTGCCTTTTCTTGATTTTGATTTTATATCACCACTTGTTTCCATCTTTTTGAATAGTTACTTGAATATATCATTTCAATGCAATCGGTTTAAATAGTTTCTCATATAATATATAAAGTTCAACTTAAAGAGATATAAATATAAAATATTATATCGTGTATATACTGAATACTGAATACCATACCTGTAATATAAATGGAAACATTACATACTAAAAAAAAATATAATTTTAACGGTAACAATAATGGTAACAATAATGGTAACAATAATGGTAACAATAATGGTAACAATAATAGTAACAATAATAGTAACAATAATAGTAACAAAAAAGATAATAAAAATACAAACTATCGACTATATGCATCTCTTCCAGTAAAAGTTTATTTCCCGAATATTAAAATTGATAAAATAAATAATATTTTAAATCCCGATACAAAAAGTGGAAATAAAAAAAAGAATACAACTACTGTCGATATATCAAGATATTTAGTAGATGAAAGTAATAAAATTTTAATTTACAGTTCTTCTGGAATTTTTGAAATAATAAATAATACGTTGTTTCAGATGTATCCTGTTGATAAAACTATTAAGGAAATAACTATCAATAATAACTTAAAATTATTACTAGATAGTTCTTATATGAAACGTTATGATACACCTTCATATCAAATACCTTATAATCATAATATAAAATATAAAACAATTAGAATATATAAAAATGATATTAAGTCAAATATAAAATTTATAATAGAAATGGAAAATGAATGTGTATATGATTTTTATATGTTGATTCCATCAGACCAAATAACGATGAATGAAAATAAAAAAATAGAATTAAATAATTTTGTAAAAGATGAAGTGTTGTCGTTTTTATCGAGGTTAAACTTATATAGGTAATTATATACAAGAGATAAAGATAAAGATAAACATAAAGATAAATGTGGAGTTGGATATTAAAAGTTACTATGATTTCATTATTATTGATATTTTTACTTCATTATTTGTATTCATTTTTTAAGTCGATGTTAACTTCTCCAAAGTTAAAAGATTTAGTAAATAAACCTCAGGAAAAATATAATACTATTTATAACTCACTCAAAAGCACGGGAGATGGAGGAATGATGCATGCAAAAGAAGACACTAATAGTAATTTACAAAACATCACTAATAATAACTCATCTAATATGAAAGATGAACTAAAAAAGTATTTAAAAGAATTAAATTTTTCTGATACTAATAATAGTAATAATAGTAATAGTAACAACGCTGGTTACTTAAATACAAATATTGAAGATATAAATTCACATAGTATATTAAGAGATAGTATATACTCTCCAAATAATATAATGACAAGCGTAGGTGCAAATGGTATATCTACACGAGTAAACAATACGCCAAGTTACTTACCGAATACAAACACTAGTAATATAAACATTGCACCCGATTATGGTACACCATGTATGTCATCTTCTTATGCTTCTCCATATTCTACTTATTAAGGTATATAATATATGTAACATAGTTAAAGATATTTATATATTATAATATATTATATAGCCTCAGCGTGCGAACCATTATGACAAAATTTTTTAGTAATAACGCTAACAATAACAGTTACACTAACAGTAAAACTAACAATAACACTAACAGTAACAGTAAAACTAACAATAACACTAACAGTAACAGTAACAGTAATAATAGTAGAAACTCTTATATTTGTACAAGAGAAACACGTGATTCATTTAATATATCTTTTGATGAAAAGAATGAAATATTACGAAGTTTTCCTCCGAACGTTAAATTTTCTTATGAAAAAAGTACTCATAAGAAAGTTTTATCAGATGTATATGTAATTATTCCAAAAGGTAAAAAATATTTTGTATGGTTTACACATCGAAACAAAAAAAATATTTGTATTTTTCTTGAAATTGGATACCAAAATAAAATAATGAATATATTTTATCGCCATGTTTCGTTTGATGATGTGCTATCGTATGGTACAATATTTTATGGAACATTATTCAAGACGAGACCAGATATTAATGACAAAAAAAATACATGCAGTAGTGAAATATTTTCAGTAGAAGATATTTTTTACTATAAAGGTGATGATACATCACGATACACTTATTTGAATAAGTTAAATATAATTAAAAATATATTTGACACCAAGTTGCACTACAATATGGCATTTTTTAAAAATGGTGTTGTTTTTGGACTACCTATTATGACTACCGACTTTACGGAAGCTTATGAAAAAGCATTAAAGTTACCTTATTCAATATATTCTATTCAGTATAAGTATTTTGAGGATAAAAATTCATATCAATCTGTTACAGAATTTTACCATTTTAATAACAATGATACAACTAATGCAGAGGTGAATGTATTTCGTAATTCTATTAACATCAATGATAGCGGTAGTGAACATTATACTTCAACTACGAATAGATGGAATGATAGGTGGAATGATAAATGCAATGACAAATGCAATGACAAATGCAATGACAAATGCAATGACAAATGCAATGACAAATGCAATGACAAATGCAATGACATGCCTTCATCGTTAAATGAACCAATAAAACAAAAAATAAGTTCAAATGATGTATATAAAGTATTTTTTGTAAAACCAGATTTACAAAACGATATTTATTACTTGTATCAAAATAATACTACAAATTTTGATATTATTTCTAAAGAAATAGCACATATACCAGACTACAAAACAAGTGTTTTAATGAATAAACTATTCAGAAATATTAAAGAGAATAATAACTTGGATAGTTTAGAAGAAAGCGATGAAGAAGAAGAATTTGAAAATATACAAATCGATAAATTTGTGGATTTAAATAAAATAATAAAAATGCGTTGTATTTTTAACTATAAATTTAAGAAATGGGTTCCTGTTTCTGTAGTTGTATAAAGTGATATTTGCACAGTATTTGCAGAGTATTCACCTATATGTTTCTATATCTGTATATCTGTATATCTGTATATCTGTATATCTGGGTGTAGCCAAAATAAAATATCTTATAAATATATATACTATTTCATACTATTTTATTTATGAGTCCGACTTCGACACTTTTGAATCCAAGCAATGTTCATGGTGGACCTTTTACAACCGACACAACCGGTGCTGTTGCAAATTCGGGAAATAGACTATATGGTCATGTAGGAGGAAGCGCTGCTGCTTTAAACCGCGAAGGGTTATATTCCGTAACCGGCGGTGATGGAGTACCTAGTTCCGTAAAGACACAAATGGGTGGCAGCACTTGTGGCAGCAGAATGATGGCGGGTGGCGGGCGACACCGCAAGCATAGCGGAAAACGTAGCAGAAAAAATAAACGCTCTCGTTCATCGAAAAGGTATGCTCGCAAACGCAGCCTTACATACCGCACCAAGCATAGACGCTCGCGAAGACATTCGCGTTCAAGTAAAGTAAAGAGCGGAAAAAAAGCACAGGCTGGTGGTTATCATCAGTACATGGGAAATACCCCATTTTCATTAGGATTCAAAACTCCCGGTTTTGCTTTACCATCTAATATGAGTGCTCTTGCAAATCCTGCCCCTTTTATGCCTTATAATAGTCATGATTAATACATTCAACTATTATTTTATTCTTCTATTCGTTAAATAACGTCGACACATCAAGAAGGCATCCTTTATTTTCTAAACCAGATTTTCCTTTCCCTTTTTTGCGTTTATTTTCATGTTCTTCCTCTTCTTTATCGAAATCATCACCGCCGTGATTTTTTGGCACAGGAACAGTAAAGTTAAGCGTAATAGCAAGTTGTTCTGCTACACTTTTTTGACTGGAATGTTGTTTTGCGGCGTTTATTTTTTTCGGCTCCCATGACACTTTCCATTTTGACACATCTTTGCTATACCCATCAGTATATTCATGATTATCACACACCAAAATCTTATAATTCTGTGACTTATAATATTTTCGTCTTTTATACCACTGACTCATGAAAATATCGTGTTCATCTATAATATCAATCACAAGCGGAGAACTATGTTTTTGTCGCAATATTCGCCCCACCGACTGACACACATCCGTCTTCGGTGAAGCTAAAATTAGACTTGTTAACGTCTTAATGTCTAACCCCTCCGATGCCATCGCATATGTAGCTATTATGACCTTTTTTTCTTCACTTTGTTTTAGCGCTGCTTCTTTCATACCGCCAATATAATATCCAACCGAACCTCCTGCTATATTTCGATGTGCTATCGCATCGTGTAAATACGTAATCAACGACTTGTTGTGCGCTAATATCATAAACTGTTGTTCGGGATTCATCTCCAGTTCCGATACCAAAACGCGTAGAATAAACTCGCTACGGTGACTATAGCTACACAGCTTAGAAATCATTGTGCTGAATTTTGGATTACCCATATAGTCATGCTGTGTCTCATTGAACTCTTCGTCGTCCACATTGTACACTATACCTTTCACTACTACACTGTGTTCAGACTCCGCCTTCTCTTTATGTACTACAGGTCCAATAAACATCTCAAACACTTTTGTTAGCCCGTCTTTTCGCTCCATCGTACCAGATAATCCCAGTGTATATGTTGTATTCACTTTCATCATACACCTCGAGAATACTTCAGCACCCATATGATGACAGTTACTTACTACAGGACCAGTATTCTTTCCAGGTATTTTTAATACGAAATTGTGATTATCTTTTACCTCGATATCAAATACGTCATATCCTGAGTCACTTAAGTTTCCGAAAATTTTAGCGGTTTCGGGGGTAGCTGGTGGTATGTATGTCTCTGTGTATAAGAATGCATTTTGTGTTACTGAACTGTTTGCTATACTTGTTTTATATGTTTTTAACTTACGAATGTCCTGGCATGCATAAGCATAAACATTTTTGGAGACATTATCTGCATAATCCCTGCGTTCCATACATTCTGTACTACACTCCATACATTCCATACATTTGATGTAGTCACCCATACATAAGTCTTTTGCACACTTGTAACCGCTTTCGGTCAATATTTTGTGTTCAGGTGTACAAACGAATGAACCGCACATCAAATATACCTTCAGTAGTTCTTTTCGCTGCCTTTTCCACGCATGCGTCATTTGCGACCATTCAAAACGCTGCGTTGTTTGGTTGTAGCTAAGAATTTTCGGCAATACTTCTACCAGTTTCTCTACTTCTTTTTCTATTCTTACATACTTTTGCATTGTACCATTTGTAACCCATAAATCATATAGCGTTCCAATTTCCATAGGTCCTGACGATGTGTGAATAAGCGTATTGCGCGGAAAGCATTCATCATATATTGCCAACCCAAAGTTGCGAAATGTATCTTTAGGATACTCCTTCATTGATAGTGACTGCAGCATCCCAATTACAATATCTTTATTTTCGATATCTAGAATTTGTCCTTGTATTTTACCAACACGTGCGCCAGGTAGAAACTGTTCTATTCGCTCTATCCATTGATTTAGCAGAAACGACTTGTGTACAACTACGAGAGTACATTTTCCTAGACGCGATACAATATTTAGTGCCATCACTGTTTTACCTTTGCCTGGGTCTACATCTAGCAAACCGCCACCACAGTCTCCAACATGTTTTATATATTTATCTACGATTGCGTTTTGATATGGACGCAGTTCGCCGTTAAACTGTATTGAAATATTGTTTCCAGAAGGTATAAGTATTCTGTCGGGTGGACCATATGTCTCAATTCCAAAATATCGCGGAACATACAACTTAAGTGGCGACTCTAAATATACCGGGAAAGGAGTGGGTTGTATTGGTGATTTAGGAATAAAGGGCTTTACGGTTAGCTCTGTTCTTATAAAATGCTGTTCTTCTACTGATAAACATTCTTTGAAAATGGAATATCCTTTTTCACCCAAATACGTAGAGTAGCTTTTGTCGTTTTTGTTATTATTTTGTTGTTCTATTGTCGTAAGATTTGAAACAGACAATGACAAAGATGGATTTTTCGTGTTTTTCTTCATATTAGTTATTTAGTTAGTTGATTTACTATGTGTTATTTCTTTTTAAGGATAAAATATTTTGGTTACTAATATTGATGTTTTTATTTAGCCATTTTCAATTTTAACTTGGTTGGAAATTATTCAAAAATATTCGAAAATATATTCAAAGTTATTCTAAAATAATTGATAAATAAAAAATATAATATTATGATATACGGAAATGTTGAAAAAAAATGATACTGTCAATAAATTAATGAACGGTCAATTTTTGCTACTCGTTATTTTTGTTATTTATATTATTTTTAATATACAAACACCTGAACCATTAGCGAATATTGTTGACTCGACTCTTGGGTACGTTATTATTATCGGATTATTCGCTTTTATGGCTGTAAATCTTCATCCTTTAGTTACACTTGTCGGAATTTTCGCCATTTATCTCCTCTTTAAGCGTTCTAGTATGTCCACCGGTTCTCTCGCTATGGCTAAATTCCTCCCCAGCGAAAATCTTAAAAGTCAGCACTTGTCTGCTTTTAACCAGTTTCCTGTTACATTAGAGGAGGAAGTTGTCCAAAGAATGGCTCCTTTACAGCCTGGTCCTGCTATGGGTCCTAAAACATTTACTCCTCTTTTGAATGATTTGCATGATGCTGTAAGCATAAATTAATTTGGCAATATGTATAAATTACTCGTTTTATTACTCGTTTTATTACTATTTGATTCGCATAGTAATAAAATATATAAATAAAATATATAATTTGTAGATGTTGTTTTCTAGATATTATTTATTACACAAACTATCATCTCGTAAAAGCTCTTTTACCTACACTTAATACAACAATTCCCAATACTATTGCTAAAATAAACTGGACTGAACCCGACTCCATTAAAGAATTAATTAGTTTCATACCTTGTGTTCGCGACTCACTACCAATGTCGTCTTTTGTTTGTTTATATAGTTCTTTCCCTTCTTCGCCAGTAGGTTGACAGTCTATATATATTTTATCATCTGTAGCTCTACCTTGAAAGTTGGGACCATTTGAATTAACATATAGTGTTTGTTTTGTTACGGCTGGATAATTTTGAAGTCTTGTCTTTCCTAATGCTGTATTTAGTTTATCAACTGCTGTCTTACTTATTATTTGTCCGCTCTTTAGCATATCGAATGCAATATTACTTTGTTTACATGAAGCTGTATCTACGCGGAAAAAATAATAAGGGGTATTTGGTATAAAGTTGTTTAAGTTAAAATTATTTATGTTAACCTGGTATCCTTCGTTTAAGTTTGCCGTCCTCCCTGCACTCTGTTTTGTAAATTCATTAATAATATTGTCTAAAACTATTCCTCCTGGTTTTAAATTAGACGATGATGATGATGATGCACCGGCTCCTACTATAAAAGGTAATGATACTATCATTTGCTCTTTGTTATCACCTTGGTGTGTTATTATAACTTCGATATCTGCTCTTACTCCTTTATATGTATTTATAGATGGTTGAAATATGTATATGTCGGAAACATTATACTTTTTTTTATTTAGAAATGCTTGAGGAATAGTTCCATCAGATTTTAGATCATACTTTATTCTTAACATTTGACCCATATTATATACTACGCATGAACTGTCATTATATTCGTACTTATAGTCGCAATACATATTACAATTTTCTGCTTTTTCCGTTGTGTCTATATTTATTGGAAAATCACATGACTGTGACATTTTATATTTATGTATTAATATATTATTATTATACTAAATATATTTTATATATGCATAAAATATTTACTTTAATAATTAATTAAAGCATAAATTAAAAATATAGAAATAATATATATTTATTATATAGATTATAAACACTAATCATGACAAGTATTAAAAAACCTTTTGATAATACAGAATATAGAACTGATTTTCAGAACATAGAAACTAAGGTAATTCCTACAGATACAATTGATACTTATGATTTAGTATTTAATATTCAAATGCCTAGTGATGTTAAGAGACCCACTGCTGAACTTTTTAGTAAAGATAAAGATAAAGATATAGTTGACTATTATTGTAACAATAAAATACATATACGGTTGTATTTTAAAGATGAAAATATTTTTGATAGTTATGGAACTGATTGTATTATATCTCCTCTACTATATGAGGATCAAAGAAAGAAAGAAGATAATGGATTATATTTTGCTTCATTAAATGATATTAAAAATGCTGCTGCTTATGGTGTTGTTGTTGGTGGTGGTGCTACTAATAGTAATAATTATGTTAAACTTGCTAACCTAAAAGCTCATATTAATGATATTAATGGTATAAGCTTTCCGTTTAAAGAATATAATACTCGTTATAGTAGAGAACAATCTAAGTCTGATAATAGTAATTTATTAGTTTCTAGAGTAAGCTTTATGAATTTTGAAGAAAAGAAAAGATACTTTGATAGCGATTATCAATATTATATACAATTTGATTTTGACTTAAACGAATATGAAATTGAAAGTGATAATCTTGTAAAAAAAAGTGTTTCAGGTAAAACTCCGATAATGTTATTAAAAAAAAATAAATGGATTAGTGTTGTATTTAAAAATATACGCATACCTTTTGACATAAAAGAAATTCCAGCAAAAATGGTAAAACTTGAATTTCAAATAGAGAATACTTCCCCACCGGAATCCAAACCAGATTCTGAGGATGAGCTAAGTATTTTTTATAGTCATTTTTTTTGCAAATATCTTAATGTGGTTCTTAAAAAATATACAGACAAACCAATAAAGGTGCATGATGACTTCATGTTTCTATATCAAGACATGGTTAATGCTTTAAAAAAACAAAGTCTATCTAAAATAGTTGATTTAAACTTAATCGCAAGAAAAGTAATATGGTATTATTTGAAAATTCTAAATGATAATGAAAATAATAAATATAAGGAGATGTATTCTGAAATGAATAAAGCAGTTACAACTGCTGCAGATAAAACTGCTCAAGTTACAACTGCTGCAGGTAATGCAGAAAATGCAGTAAATAACATGAAAGAACTTACAACAGCTGTAAAAGATGCAAATAATAAAATTAAAATTTTTTCTAATATTTTCAAAAGAGATAATATTGAAAATTATAGAAGAAATATTCTTAATGCTATTATGAAATCATTTAAAAAAGTAGGTTTATCGGGTTTATCCAAATTGTCAAGAATATCTGACAGAGAAATTATGGATAAGTATAACGAAATTAAAAAATATATAGATACTATTAGTATGAAGGAGACGGATGGCGAGGAGGGCGAGGAGGAGGTGGAGGAGGGGGAGGAGGAGGTGGAGAAGGGTAATCAACAAAATGGTGGTGGATCATCTAACTCTGAAGACTATAACCTTATGATTCCAATGGATATTCACTCCCCAGGAACCGGAATAAATGATATGGTAGTTAGAGTACATAAAATATACCTCCAAGAAGCGAAAGATACCACTATAGAAAAAAGTCAAACGCAAGAAATGGATGATGAATTATCAGTAGATATTCAAGTAGGAGATGCTATCCGATTTGTATATGGTAATGACATAGTTTATGCTATTGTTTGCGGGTTTAAACCAGGCAAACCTTTAAATAAAGATGGTTCAGATAAGGCAATGAATATGAATGAATTTTATAATACGTATAACGATATGAGAAAAACATTCGAAAGTCAAAATTTAGACTTAACTCCTCAACAATTTCTTAGTTTAACCAACTTGCGGGGTATTAAATATCTTCCGTTTAAATATAATGATGAAAACTATAGTTTTACACCATATGATAGTCAAGAAAGTGTATCAACGTCTCCTAATAGTAAACTAAAAATGGGACTTAATGGAAAGTTTGTGTTTTCTTGTAAAGATGAAAAAATACCTATATTACCAAATGGATATAAATTTTCTTTTGTAAATCGCTTGAAAGAAGGATTAAAAACGACTTTTAGTAAGATTAATCCATTCTCAACCAAAGCAGATATAGGTAAGGATACTAGTTTACCCCAGTATAGTCTTCCATCGTATATGACTTTAGACAAAGTTTTTGTTCCCCCTAACTTTGGCGAAGTTATAAAAGAACTAAAAATTTTTAAAGGAGATAACCCTGATGATATTTTAAGTAAATTGATAAAAATAATGGAAGACAATGGTCTAAATGATTCGAGTGGTTGTAAAAAAACATCCGAAAAAATTGCAGCTTCTAATACCGAAACTAGAAAAAAAGACTTTCAGAACGAGTTAAAGCGTGTCAATGATGAATTTAGAAAACTTTATGTTTCAAAAGGTCAGCTTGTCAATAGAGAAGGTGCAATGAAGTATATACAAAAGTTATATATGCAAAAAGTGAAAGAGGGTGTCTTTGTTAAAAGCGATGGTCAGCCTATTCGAATAGCCAGTAAGTTAGTTTTTGCTTTAAATTTGATACCGAACGACCCTATAAAAAGCATGGATTTATTGATTCGAGCATTATCGCAAAAGGGTGTGTTGAGTATAGCAGAAAGAAACAACGAGTTAAGTACACAAATTAAATCTCAAGAAGAAGCAAAAATAAAAGATTCTAAAAATTCTGATTTAGTTGAATTTTATGACGGCGGTGGTGATACTATAGTTCAATATGGAGGTGCTGAAGACACTGCAAAAGCTATACAAATAATTACAAGTACTATTAACTTACTAAGTAATCAAAATATGATAGACAGTAAATCAAAAGATATGTTAGTTTCTAACTTGGAAAATGCAGAAGCTAGATATGACCCTAATGAACAAGAACCGACTGTTGCATCACCAACTAGTATGGTGAAACCAGATATTGGAAGTAAGTTAGGGTCTGCAACGGGAGCAATGGGAGCAAATATTGGTTCTAATTTTTTTGCAAATATGTTTAATAAAGGTTCTATGGGGAGTTCTTCTTCTTCGGGAATGGGTAGCGGTAGCGATTCGTGTGGAAATAACACAAATATTGTATGTAATGGCGAGGACTTAGTTGTTACAGTTACTCTTAAATTAAGTGAACTAATTGCATCATGTATGGAACATAAAATGATACAAAATTATGGTAATCAACCCGGTAATTTTCAACGAATAACGAATAGTGAAGAGGATGGTTCTGATGCTAATGCTTCTTTGCAACAATCAGAACAACAACAACAACAACAACAACAAGAACAACAACAACAAGAACAACAACTACAACAACAAGAACAAGAACAACAACAACAACCATTAAACACTACAAATACTATTACCCAATCTGGTACAGGGTCTGGTACTGGGTCTGGTACTGAGTCTGGTACAGGGTCTGGTACAGAGTCTGGTACAGGGTCTGCTGATGCTGGTACTAGTGCTGATGCTGAAGCTCAGGCTGCTGCTGGTGCTGCTGCTGGTGCTGCTGCTGGTGCTGCTGCTGCTGCCAAGAAGGCTGCTGAAGCTCAGGCTGCTGCTAAAGCAAATGCTGATGCTAAAGCTAAGGCTGCTGTCGATGCTCAGGCTGCTGCTGTTGCTGCTGCCAATAAGGCTGCTGCTGCCAAGAAGGCTGCTGAAGAGGCTGCTGCCAAGAAGGCTGTTGAAGAGGCTGCTGCTGCTGAAGCGAAGGCTGTTGCTTCCACCGACGCTGCTGCTGAAGCTCAGACTGCTGCTAAAGAAAAGGCTGCTGAAGCTCAGGCTGCTGCCAAAGCTCAGGATGCTGCTGACAGTAAGGCTGCTGAAGCTCAGCTTACTGCCAAGAAGGCTGCTGAAGAGGCTGCTGAAGCTCAGGCTGCCGGCGATACGGCTGCTACTGAAGCTAAGGCTGCTGCGCGTGCTGCGATTCCTAAGAAGCCTCAGAAACTAATCATGACTTCTGCTCTTAAAGGTGGAGATAGAGGTTATTTAAAAAATAATAATAGTAAATCCAAAAAAAATAGAAAGTCTAATAAAAATAAAACAAAAAAAAGAAAAGGGAAAAAATCCAATAGCAAAAAATTTAAGTTTTACAAATAAAAATGTATACTTTTATATTGTATCATACTGAGTATACAAAATATATCAAATCTATCCAATCTATAATGTAATAATAACCCATAGTTACTATTAAATTAAAATTATTAGTTTCCATCATATTTTATCACTCCAAAATTTCACTAATAACAGCATCAATATTTTCAATATTATTGAAACAGAATTTGTTTATTTCAGCAGGAGAATACTTAAAGTGCAGATTATTTTCCATATTATTTATTTTCTCCTTTTGTTCCACGCTTAGCGTTGTAGAGTAAAATAACTCCAGTAACTGTATTACCATCGTTCGCGTACATTTTGTAAACTCAATATGTTCATCTAACCTACCTGGTCTTTTAAATGGTTCACCAATCTTACTTGGGTCATTTGCCGTGCATATAATAATTCTGCCACTTGTTTCTACTAATCCATCCATGATTGTAAGTATATCCGCGTCGTTTATTACAGATTTCGTTTTTACTAAATTTGCGTGTCCATGCATTAAACCACTCGAGTTTCCATTTTTCTTCTTTTTAAACGACTCGCCACCACCACCACCACCATCACTATCATTATTCTTGTCTCCTTTACCACTTTTGCTATCATTACTACTCGAATCACTATCCACAACAATTACACTATTTGTTTCCGACATGTTTCCTACTCCACTTAAACCCATAATCCCACTCAACAAATTCGCACTCATTGCCTTCATCGCCGCCGTCGTTGCATCATTTGTCGAAACCGGTTTTTCACTAATCACGTCTAATATCTTATCAAACTCGTCAATCACATACAGGCGCTTATGTGTGGGAATATATCGACCATTAATGTAATCCCCATAAAATATATTCTTCAAATCCGACACCTTTTTAATCTTATCAATATCATTTACATTAATAATATGTCTATCTAACATTTTTGCAATCGCTTTAATTGTAGACGTTTTACCACACCCCGGAGGTCCATAAAACAAAAATCCAAGCTGATAAGGTATTCCACGTTGTTCATACCATGATTTATTTTTTACAAAAAAATCAAGACGATTTATAATCTTATCTACATCTGTGAAAAAACAATTCTTCTTCAAATTTTTCGTCGTATTTAACTGATATTCGGAACATAAAATATTTGACAGTTTCTGTTCCTGTTGATACCCATAATCATCATCGCTATTTGATATATGCTTTTCACTTTGTATAAACTCATAAATGTATATTTTATCCGTCATTTTGTCTTCTATTTTTTTATTATATAACTTTTCGCATTTTTCAATAAAGTTGTACATGACATCAATCGGTTTCTTTTTATCCATTAAAAGTGTGAAATTAACTTTTTTAAATTCCCTTACATCCGAGTTTTTTGAATCTCCGCGATGTGTATTTATTTTTTCTATCAATATAAATATTCCATTTTCAACCTCAATTGGTAAATTTGTACGCGGACTATATACCTTTGCCATATTACTATTTTTATCAACAACTTCAATATATCTTAAATTCATAATTAATCCGTTTACTTCCTTCTTTTTACGTCTCGATTCAATAACATCTGTGTAGTAATCGAGTATGTGTATAATTGGAGAAGGATACGTAATATGAATATTCATAGAATGATATCCTACAACATACTGGTTCCCTTGGTACATTATTCGATGCATGTTTCCTTTTCTTAGACTCATATATATCTGTCTGATTGTTTCACGATTTGTTGAATATAATATATGAATACCGTGTGTCAAATAACTCAAAATCTCAGTGTTATGTAGTATAAATAAAAATAAAAGAATAATAAATACATCTATATAATAGTTTCCTGTTTTCAAATTTTGTATCAAAATAATATCACCAATACCCCCTAAATTCGGAATGGGCATCATATTTACAGTTGTGTATTTGTATGAGGCTATATATTTATAATAGTTTCCCTCTAAATCGATTATAAATATATTATAAGGATTGTACTCTGTACTCTTCGTATCGTTGGGAGTAAACCTACTAAAATGGCATTGAATATTGCAAAGCGTTATCATATATTGTAGCCTTAAATGCGTCATTGTATCCTTCAACATAAACAGTGTCTCCGTTATATATATTATCGCATCCTTGGTCCGATGTGCAGCTGCGCCGTTTATGTGTTACTGGTAATTTTACAGACTGATTTTTATCGCTCATGGTATAAAATTGCCACTTGTCGCGGCTTGGAAATAGTGGTCTTCCCATAAGCGAAAGGATTGTTTCTGGACCATTGACGCGTGTAAGTATCCCTACTTGACGATATGACGAATTTATCGAGCGTGTTGGTACATTTATCGGTATTGATACACTTCCTCTTATGTCACCACCCATTGCACCACCCATTGCACCACCCATTGCAATATCCAATGGATTTGATGCTCCATGCGGATGAAAAAATCTATCATCGCGAAGTGGCGGAGTATACGGATTTAATAAAACATCTGCCGGACCGCGAGTATATCCAGAACCGAAACTCGGTATTAAATCTAAGAACCCTCCTCCGTGTGCATGAGGGTGCGAATGGGGATGTGCATGAGGGTGCGAATGTGAACTCTGTCTGGGAGACTCTTTATTAAAATTATAATATGCTAAATAAACAATGAAACTTGTAATAAATAGAAAAATCACAAGTGTTATATTTTCAAAACATATTACACCCGGAGGGCATTTCTTTGCCATTATATAAAAATATGGATATTATATTTTTATACGAGGTTATATTGGGTATATTGGGTTATATTGGGTTATATTGGGTTTCGAATTATTTCTCGAATTTCGATTAATCTCACGCATCTGTTACGCCTCATATTTTAATGTTTGCCTATATCTTAGTTTCCTACAGGAGCCGGGCTGGTTTTGTTGCCTCCTGCTCCTCCCGTCAAAAACGACATTCCTGGGAATCCACCACTTCCTGAAAACATCTTGCTTATTGAACTATTCTCAAATTTATCAAGAAAATTCTGAGCCGTATTCAAAATAGGCTCAATGGATTTTAAGTTATTAATCATTTCATTTTGTTGGGCTACCATATCACTGTTTCCTCCCATATTTGACAGGACACTAAGCGCCTGTTCTTTTTGGGCGTTTCTTCCGCTTGCCATACCAGAAGCTGTAGCAGCTGTCATTGGATTAATTGTCTCACCATTCACCGGAGCAGGATTAAGTTGAGACATACCGTCCCTTGAACCAGCACCTTTACCACCATTAAGAGGTTCCTTTATAGTATTTGCCGGCACAGCTCCCATAGAAACAGTTTCATCAGAAGTAACAGCGGGTGTAGCTTCAGCAGGCTTTGCAGTAGCAGAGGCAGCAGCTTTAGCAACAGCAGCTACAGCTTCATCGTGATTCTTTTTTGCTTCTTCATATTTTTTTTTAAGTTCGGCTTTCTTTGCGTCATCTGATTCTTTATCCATTGCTGCTTTTGCATCGTCCATAAGAGCTTTTAACTTTGAAATTTCTTCTGTAGTAAAACCCTCTGCCATCATCATTGATGAAAATCCTCTATTTCTGAACATAACAAGAAAGTTTGTTAAAATAGTGGTTGTTAATAAAACAATAATCATATTTTTACTAAAGAATGTTGTCAGTAACCCAATAATAATAAAAATTCCTACAGCTTCTAAATTATTTCTAAGTAAATAGTTTGCAGCAGTTACAATTGCAAAAAAGAAAGAAGCATATAACACATATTTATTCGAAAGAATACTGATCGAGTTGTTCGAAGATTTAGGGGAAGACTTTTTTGATTTCATTATAAGTATTATATATATGACATAGAAAAAAGGTATTGTAAAATAATAATAATTATAGATTTTAATTATTATTAACTTATATTATTTAACTTGTCGCAATAAATATTAGTAATCGTACTCTTCATAGTAATCATCATCAGATGAGACATAATTATTATTACTACCCCTTGTACTTAGAACATATTTTATCTCTTCGCGAATATTTTGTATTTCTCTCAGCAGTTCTGTCTGGTCCATTTTTACGCGATTCAATTTAAATTCATCATTCTTAATATTTTTAGAAATTTCGCGTATGTGTTCAGATAATACCTTAAGTGCTCTTTTTTGCTTTCTCTTTTCATCTAAAATAACATTATTATAGTTCTGGTAATCATTGACAACAGTTTCTAAAAAAGAGTTTTGTTCTCTTATATCCCTTATTTCTTTTTCTTTATCAAACATTTGTTTACGCTTCTTACGTAACAATTCTTTCATTTTATAAATTCTTATATCTTTTTTCATTGTCGAATTTGCATAAGAATCTTCGGATGGTTCTCTTTCGTCATTGTCAAGGTATTCATCTTGACTGTCGTAGTCACTACCTAGAGACGAGTCGTCGCTTGTCCTCATATCTTTTAGTTGTGTAGTTTGAGATGCATGAGATGCATGAGATGCATGAGATGCATGAGATGCATGAGATTGGTGAGAAATAGGATAATTCTCTTTAATATATTGAAATGATGGACTTATCATAGAATTTTTCATAAACTCGTCTATCTTAGGAGAGTCACTTATCTTTATTGGAGGTGTACTTTTTTGTTTTATCATTATATTATTATAGATATATATATTCCTATTTATATTCGTATATATATTCCTATTTATATTCGCATATATATTCGTATTTATAACATATTTGTCATTGTTAAACACTAGCAGTTCCTAATGATTTTGCACACAAGTAAATACGTTTTGAATTAAATATTATATCTAAAATAACAAATGCTATAGAATAAATTAGTCCATGAACTAAGGCTACTACTATTCTATTACCGTTATTCGGAATCTTAAAAAAGAAATCAGGAATCATTATTATGAATAAAAAAATAAATAAAAATTTTTTTGTAAAATTAAGTATAGAACCAAGCATAAGTATATTATATATTTATATTATGTATTTTATTATTGTGTATATTATCGACAATATTTCTATGGTTGCTTAAATTGTTGAGCAACAGTTATTAAATATTTCAAAATAGTAGGTATAAGTTTAAAAAATATCAACCATATAATAAAATATACAAATGAAATAATCAATGCAGGTATAATTTTGTCCTTAAATTTTTCCCATATTTCTGAAAGTTTTGCCTTTATTTTTATATATTTTTCATTAAAGAAATATTTATCTTTATTATTTTTTTTATTTAACTTCTTATTTGTATCTTTTTTTATTTCTTCTAATTTTTTCTTTAATGGTGTTGTTAATTCTTCTTTTTTTGCTTTCAACATCTTCGGCAACGTTTCTTTAAAAAATTTTACAATGAAATTTGGAAATAACTTAGATGCATTCCTTTTAACAGACTTAGGTACTAGACTATTTAAAAAATTCGTAAACCTTTTTATCACATTTTGTATGAATTCTAAAATTTTCTTAATAACTCCATCATATGGGAAAAATGCAAACACACAAAAATATATAATAAAAGTAAATAAAAAAGAACAAAAAAACTCCATAACAAGTTGAAATTTACAAGGCATCCCCCCTGGTACCGCACCAGACACACTAGCTATATCTTGTACACCGGGTACTGGAAGATTAAACATATTGCCTATTTTACCAAGTTTACTCGTATTAGCAGTCGGCGAATAAACATTCATTTTTTATTATATATGTACGGTACTAATATATTATGAAAATATATTATATACTAATATAAAAATATTCATATATAATATTATAACATTTAGAATGTCTTTAAAGCAAAATTCCATCCCCGCTAGTAAATCGTCTGAGCCTCTTCTTACAGAAAATGACTCTCGCTACGTATTGTTTCCCATCCAAGACAACGAAATATGGAAAATGTATAAAAAACAAGTCGACTGTTTCTGGAGAGCCGAGGAGATTGACTTATCGAAAGACACCGTGCAGTGGAATAGCGACGTTTTAGACGATAATGAACGGTTTTTTATTTCCATGGTTTTAGCTTTTTTTGCCGCAAGTGACGGAATCGTTACTGAAAACCTAGCTGTGCGTTTTATGGGCGACGTGCAGTTAGCCGAAGCGCGTGCCTTTTACGGATTTCAGATTGCGATAGAAAATGTTCATAATGAAGTATATTCTTTACTAATCGACACCCTTATTAAAAGCAGCGAACAAAAAGAAAAACTATTTGCAGGTATACAAAATTTTCCATGTATTAAAAAAAAAGCCGACTGGGCACTTAAATGGATAAACGACAAAAGAAGTTCGTTTTTTACGCGACTCATTGCCTTTGCATGCATCGAGGGTATATTTTTTTCAGGTGCCTTTTGTTCCATTTATTGGCTGAAAAAGAGAGGGTTGATGCCTGGTCTCACGTTTAGTAATGAGCTTATATCTCGCGACGAAGCGTTGCACACCGAGTTCGCAATATTGTTGTATAATAAAATGCAGAAAAAATACCCGAAACAAAAAGTACACGAAATCATAAAAGAAGCGGTAGAAATAGAAAAAGAATTTATTTGCGAAGCATTGCCTTGTCGACTAATCGGAATGAACTCAAAGTTAATGTCACAATATATCGAATTTGTTGCTGATAGGTTATCTCTTCAACTTGGATACGAAAAAATATACAATTCTTCGAATCCATTTGATTTTATGGAAATGATTAGCATAGAAGGGAAAACTAACTTTTTTGAAAAACGTGTTAGCGAATATGCTTTGTCGGAAAAAACCAAAACAGATACTATTTTCGATTTTAATGCCAGTTTTTAATTTTTTTCATCTCAGCGCACACCACCCATACCAATTCCTCTATACGCATTTTTTCTAATATGCTGTGGATGTTGTGGATGCTGTGGATGTTGTGGATGCTGTGGATGCTGTGTATGTTGTGTATGCTGTGGATGCTGTGTATGTTGTGGATGCTGTGTATGCTGTGTATGCTGTGTATGCTGTGTATGCTGTGTATGCTGTGTATGTTGTGTATGTTGTGGATACTGTGTATGCTGTAAAGGAACCGATTGAGGGCGGCTCGGCAATATAATATTCTGCTGTTGTACTGGTGGTCGCTGCTGTTGTACTGGTGGTCGCTGCTGTTGTACTGGTGGTCGCTGCTGTTGTGGCTGGTATATACCAATATTTTTATTCATTTTTACATCAAGTATATTTTTAACATCTTCCTTGTCTAGACGTATTTTCGACTCAACCGCTATATTTTGTTCTTCAAATCGCAACATCCTAGGGTCACGCATTGTTTGAAAACTATATACATTTATATACTCATCTTTAAACTCATAATTTAAATTTCGTATCGTAACAAGTCCATCCGACGTTGTCATATTTACTACAGTTGCTGCTTCTTTCCTACATATAAGTCGTTTAACACCATCACATAACTGTAAAATATGTTTATCTAAAATATTGAAAAAAACAGACCGGTCAATATACAACCCCACATACTCTGCGCGTTTTTGCATATAATTATCTTCACCACCCCATGCCCAAAAATTAGGAAACCCATTCGTCCTTTCAAAATCCCCCCCCTTTATAGAAAAAATACCACCGAGTGCAAATTTAAAACCATAGTAATGTTTTACTATACCAGGAGTAGTATCATAGTTGATTACATTCTTGCTATATGGAACGGTATCTACGTCGTTAAAGACAAATGTAATATTTTTATAATCATTTGGATACTTGTATTTTAAAGCCAAAAACCCTATGTTTTTCATCGCGCCACGATTAAATGGTAAGGTGTTTTTCTGTTCTACAAAATATATTTCGTAATCTGTTTTAGGAGTATCTTCTAAAACATGTTTCATATAAACTGTGAAAAATTCTTTATGTTCTGCTCTATCCCTGTACGGAATTATAAAAACGATTTTAGGGATATTCACTTCAGATAGTTGTTGTGGTTTTAAAACGGATGTATCCGTGTTTGTACCTGTATTTGTATCATTATCCATGATGTCGTCTATAAATCAAAAATATAAATTATAAATGATATAATATTGTTAATTTTATTTTTTTAGTTTTTTGGCGAATACTTTTCTAAAATAATCTTTGGTATCAATTGTTCTTTAATACTTTCTAATTTCTTGAAACATTTATTTATCGTAACTTCACTCGTTTCGCTAATTTTATTAACATCTTTTTTAGATATGTTAAGCCCGCAAATTTGCGACACAAAATATATAATACCTGCTGCAATAGAATGAGGTGTGTTCTCCGGGATTAAGTTATTTTTTTCAATACGAAGTGCAATGAACTGACACAGTTTCGTAAGTTCTCCATTGACATGCAACCTAGTACAGTATCTCTCTATAAAAGCCTCCGGTCTCGTCTTACAGAAACTAGTCTTCTCGGAATTATGCATATCATTCTCAATATCATTTATGATACATACTGCATTTTTACACCCCTTTGTTGCACTCGTATTGTCTAAATTAAATATTGTAGCAATCTCCTTTGCTGTTCGCGGACAGTCGTGGATTCGAAATGCGATATATACTGAAGCAGCAATAATACCATCACGGTTAGAACCGCGAAATGTTTGGTGTTCTGATATTTTCTTATGACAACGCAATGCTTCGTCAATTATGATTTTTGGAATACCAGCATTGTTCGCAATAATAGTAATATGTTGAAATTCATTGTACTGTGTCTTTTCTTTGTGCGGTGATGCCTGCCACTCCGTATATCTTCTTATTTTTCGCATTTCATATGAAGATATGCCATCACATAATATCTTACACCCAAATGATGACTCTACAAGTAATGGGTTAACCGGCAAACCACATCTCGTCGGGTCACTCGTCTGATTGTCATCAACGCCATAGTATCTCCATTCGGCGGTTTGGTCAACAATATCTTTATAAATTATACTACACTTGGGGTTAGTACAAATAAGAAATCCTTCATCCGACAATGACACAGGATATTGACATGTATCACAGTTTTCTCGTTGTCCGGAATTTCTGTAAATACATTCGACAGTTGTTTCATCTTTTTTGAATTGTTTTTTATCGACACCGATGTCAAAAGACTCATTAATTTTTTTCCACAAATCTGCTTTGTTATTATTATTATCTTTTATTTTATTTTTATATGTTTTGTGTGTAGTAGGTATTCTAGGTACAGATATAGATTGTTCAAACATGTGTATACGAATGTGTTGTCTTAAAGTATGATACATATTTTTTAATTCAATTTTATTCATATTATAATGTTTATTATGAATGAAATAAAAAGAAAATAAAAATATTTAACATTCAATAATATATAAAGCATTATATATAATGGGCAACTATTCAAGTACGATTACAAATAAAAATAAAAATAAAAATAAAAATAAAAATAATGATTCCATATTAAATTTTAAAGAATTAAATAATAATAATAGCGAATTTATTTCTAAACTAAATGAGATTGCGACTGATTATATTCTAGGGCAAAACTTTCAAGATATGATTCGACTTACAAATTCCAAATATTGTAATGATTTAGTAATTATAACATCAAAAATATTAAAAAAATCATTTTTCTCTAATCAAATACAGGTCATGTATAAACAAATATCGGAAGGCGACATATACAGTGGGCAATCTATATCAGGTATATCAGGTATATCAGGTAGTAGCCAAAAAGAGCAAACAAAGAAGATGTGTATAGAAATTGCTAAATATTATGTTAAAATAGCCCATTTATTTGCTGCTATCATAACAACATTGAATCCAGTATTTTCGTGGAGGTCATCCGCTAGTTCTTCACGTGCGATATTGAGCCCACATATACCTGCCGAACCTCCCGGACGAACAGAGGTGGAACAAGACATTGACGGTCTAGAAGACGTGGAAAAAACAACACTGGAAAACAAACACTACATCTCTGAAATGGCAAAAGATGTAAAAATAGAGAATTTGAATTTTTGTAATTCTCGTATTGCCGATTTGATGGATATGGATGAGCTTACTGATTTATTAGACGACGAATCCGTCATGAACACCATGAGTGGAGAGATGCCTGTGTCCGAAATTAAAATAAAAACAAAACTATGTTCGTCTAATTTAAATAATAGTACAGGCACAGTTAAGACTGTATATGATTTGCCCGGTTTTGCAGAACTTAGTCGTTTATATAACGATAAATATAATGCGAGCAAGGGTAGATTTGATAAAATGTCAGCAAAGAGCAGAGACGAGAAGAAGAGGAATATTGACTTACTATATACGCTATTTACTGGAAATCCTAATCCACCTAAAGATATTAAAAGTTTTCGCGATATCCCCCTGCATTCGTTTTCAGATACCGCTGACTGTAGTAGCCCTGATTCAATGTTAAACAAGACATATGTGGGTAATACAAAGGATAAGTTATTTGTAGACTATGTAGAGCAAGTTAAAAAAATGATTTATGACTCGAATATGATAAGGAACTCTCTGCTGGAAGTTATCGACAGTATATTTATTGCCAATACGTCGTCGCAAAGTGATGGTGCTAAAACAAAGTATATCATCGACCCAAATTTGACATACGAAGAGTTGAATAACTTGATAGATGAAACGAGAAAAAATATACTAAAGTTGTATGTAAACTGTGAGAAAAATTTTATTCACACATTGAAAATTTTACAGGGGATTATAGAGGCGCAAATGTTCGAAACCGGTCAGCGGCAAATACGCGAACTTGAAAAGAGTATTGATGCGGAGTACGCTGTTTGACGCGCCATACAATATAAACATGTTGCAACTGATTATGAATATTTTGATATAGTCATAATCATAATTATTTATTTGCGTATTTATTTTTATGTATACGCATACGCATACGCATATTATACTTTACATGACAGTGCATCCACGCTGATTTCCTTTTTGTTCTGGTTGTGGTTCCGATGGTGGTGGTGGTGCTGATAGTGGTGGTGCTGATAGTGGTGGTTCTGACTCTGATTTTTTTCGTTTTACTGATTGTTTTTTTGTTTGTGGTGCTGATAGTGGTGGTTCTGACTCTGATTTTTTTCGTTTTACTGATTGTTTTTCTCTTTGTGGTGTTGATGACGGTGCCGATGGTGGTGCTGATAGTGATGGTGCCCGTGGCAGTTGTCCTAACATATAAGGCAATCTTAAATGACTCGGGTCAATAGGACACGTAACTGATGAACATAATGTAACAATTTTTGATATTTCTGTACCAACTTTTAATAGATTAGCATGATAACTTTCTGAAGGTGGTATATTATTTGCTCTAAATTGTGTAAGAAAAGTACTAAAGTTGCTAAATGTACCAGCTCCATATACACTCTCCATAGTATACTGAGATTGACATGTGTTGCCATTATGTAAAACTATATACATCATAAAATCGACAAATGCTGTCATTATTAAATTATGATGAATATCTTCTAGTGTGAACTGTCGACATCTAAAGTCAACAAGAGTACCTAGATTTTCTTGAAATTTTTGTGTAAGAATTTCTTCGTAAGGAGCTTGTTTAGTTTGTTTTTTTACTATTGTAGGCGCGTTGTCAATATCAACCCCAAAAAATTCACACAATTGTTGAATTGTGCAAAATGTATTTTTACCATCACGTATATTATCTAACATAGTATCAAAAATGTTTACTGTATATTGTTTATCATCATCATCACTGTTTAAATCAATAGCACCTCCAATATCAACTAGTACTACATGTTCTTGAGATGCATTCGATAAAGCATTATTTGGATGACAGTCGTATAAAATAATTCTTACTCCTGTCGCACACGCAAGTTGAGCTGCTGTTGTTAGTAATGCTTTTTGGATTTTAGAAAGATTGAATGATTTTGTACCAAGTATACTAGTTGTAGTACCTAGTGTATATAATGTTTGATAATGTTTTGTATCTATATACTCCATGAGTAGGATATCAACAGCCCAGTTTTGTTTTTCTGTAACATCCTTTTTACGTGCATCTTCTATATTTTTTTGTTTTAACCAGTCACCTATTTCTCTAAAAACATGAACTACGTCATCATCTATTCCTTGTGCTGTTTCCGTAAGAATTTGATAGTTTGTTGCAGCAGCAAATTTATTGCCCCTAAATAATCTAAAATGATTTTCAAAATCCTCAGAGCTAAAAACACCATGCGCGATTACATCTGGAACAAATGCTGATGTACCACTAATACACGAAAAACTGTCGTATAATTTTTCTTGAATATGTGCTTCTTTTGTTGAACGTATAACACTAACTGCTCGTTTGCTGTGTGTCTGGTTTTTAAAATCTACATAATCATAACTTTCAAACCTACTTGCATGAGAAACATCAAGAACTAATGATAGTTTCATACAAAAATGTTGTAAGGGAATACCTCTATCGATCTTGTCAATATCTAGTGCTTCACGTAAAGGTAAATTTCTTGTATTAAATAGTGTCCCTTTTGGTACTGTCCCATATAAAATAAACCCATAACGACTATTATCTTGGATAAAAGATACATCAGTTGTTTTTTTAAATAAAGAATTTATAATTAACTGTCCTAATTCCTCATCGGATAGAGGAGGATTTGGTTTGGCACGTTTTTCAGAAGCAACAGCTGATTTAGAAGCAGAAGAACGTCCTCTTTTTTTAGTATCAGAAGCAGCAGAAGCAACATGAGCAGCAGAAGCAGCAGAAGTTTTTTTATCAATTTCTTCATTGATTTCATGCATTACATCAGTACTAACTGTTATTACTCCCCCAGACTGATTTTTAGATATTTTTTTTACTCGATTTTTAGTTTTACGTCGTGTTTTATGTATGATTTTACGTGACAATTTACGTTTTGTTTTTTTATACTTTCTACGTGACATAGTAATAGTATGTATAAATTCAATATACTATTATAAATTACAGTATGATAATAATTCTAAATATATTTGTGTGTGTGGATTACTAAATATATAGTGTAAATGTGTCTATTTGGACCACTAAATATATATTTCAAAGATGTATATTTGTTATACATATATACATCTTATATAATAGTAACTTATTTCAAATAATGAAAGTTATTTACTTGCGGCGACGAGTCATGCGGTTACGTCTAGATTTAGATACACGACTTTTTCTGCGTCCACCTTGTTGCTGCTGCTGCTGCTGCTGCTGCTGAGATACACGACGACCTCTCATAGTTCTTTTTACTTTTCTTGCCATTTTATATATAACGTATAGAAAAAAAATATAAAATAATTGGAAAATATTATATTATATTTTTAATTATTATTATTCTAGCTTTTAAATAATATTTTATAAATAATATTTTTTTATAAATAACTTTTTGTTTATAAAGACAATATTTATTCTAAATAATATTGTTTCTAAATAATATTGTTTCTAAACAATATCATTTTTCTAAATATTATAAACTTATTTTATGTATTTTTGTATTTTTGTATTTTTGTATTTTTGTATTTTTTACTTACTGTTAGACCAAATTGTATCATTATTCCAGTACATACGGTCTCCCTTTTTTACGTCGTATAATTTCTTAAATATTTTTAAACGAGACATCGGACAATTTGTCCTATATTTTACTAAAGGATGTGGATTTGTCTTTATATTAAAGTTTATCGACTGTTTATATATCGCCTCTCTCCATTGAAACGCTATATATATAAAAAACTTCTTAAGTGAATCATCTTTCACCTTCTTCGGTTCATCATTACTATTCAAGTAGTTGTTTAAATAATTAACGCATATCTCTATACCAGATATATCCGCTACACTTTCCCCAACCATCATTGACGCATCCATCTTTATACCATCCCACGACGCAAATAACTCATATTGCTTAATAACATTCTTTACTTTATCCTCAAATATCTTCGCATCCTGAGGAAGCCACCAGTTTCTCATATTACCTTTATAATCATACAACCTGCCTGTATTGTCTAAACAATGCGATAACTCATGTCCAAATGTATATCCAATATGTGCTAAATTATATTCAAGTCCTGTTAAATTCAACGATACAAAAGGTTCCTGTAATGATGCCGCAGGAATATATATATTGTTTTTCGTAGAGTTGTAAAACGCATTCACTATATACGGCTGAGTACCCGACAACGCTAAACCCCCGTTTACGCTAAAGTTAACCTCCGGAAGTTCCACATAATGCTGCCCATCATGCGCTATTAAATACTCGCGCCTTACTTGCGACTGCTCATACATTATACCATACGCATCCATTATCGGCAAGTCTGCAACCAAGTCTTCTATCATATATTTCGGATATACCGTCTCAATTGATATAGTTTCTAGTTTTTTTAATGCCTCTATCTTCGTCTCAGGTTGTAACCATAGATTCTCATTTATGATTCGTATAAATACATTTCTTAAATCGTTTCCTAGCGTGTTTGCTATATATACCGCCTGAGAATGCACGTATTTCTCCACGTATAGCCTAGATAACAACGTATTAAAACAATACGACAATGCAAATAATGGGAACAGTTCACTTGGTATATTTGCTTGCTGCCCTTTTGCAAATTTATTGAAAAAATTAAACCTCAACCGGCTTGTTTTATTTGAGTACAAAGCTAACTGTCTTAGGTACATATAGTACCAATATGCCTTCCATTTTGGTGTTTTCCAGTCGGCATGTAGCTTCTTCATTATACAGTTTATGTAACTTATGCTACCAGCGATATACGTCCTCGGTGCTTTTTTGTATCCAACACCCTCTGCAAATTTTTTCCAGTCAAAATGATATTTACTTCTACTTTCTTCTGCTGTAACTACGTTGTAAAATTCCTCCGAGTCCCCTCTTTGAAAACAGTTCATCGCATTCAACATATCTATTTCGCATTCGATTACATGTCGCGGATTTAATCCGTGTCCCTCGCCTAGCATTTTATCGTATAAATCCGCCACAAATTCGCAAAACTTATTTGCAAAATTCTCTTTAAATTCTTTCGTATATTTTTTATTGTCATTTCCTGTTATATATAAATCATAATCGTAAAATGATAGTTGTGGTGACTGAATATGGCTTCGTAAATTTACTGCATCTTTTTCGTCTTGAGAAATATCCCATACTATAGGACAACCCCACGATATTATTTCGCATTTGTTTATTGACGCTAAGTATCCGATTAAGTCATCTTTACCAATGTAGTCTTCGTATTCATTCTCCATAGTTTTTACATGTTTTAATATTTTATCATGTGAAAGATTCTTATACGTCATGGAATCGATTACATTTTTAACTTTTCTGGAAAGAGGGGTGTTGTTATTTTCACAATACTCATTTGCCAGACGGATCACACGATAGTTTACGGTATTTTGTATAAACCGAAACGTATCCAGTTTGATAAAATAATAGTTTTTGTAATCCATTACAATATTTTGTGCTTTCATCCATGCATAATTTATATATGTGTAAAAGTCCTTTTTAGGGCTAAGTTTGTATTCCTTTTGTATTTTTTCTATATTATTTGCTTCCTCAAGTAAACTTTGTTCATTATCTACACTCTCTTTATTTGTGTGTATATTCTTGAGCGGCCACAGCAAGTATTTAGACTCTACTAATTTAGTATTTATATAGGGCATTTTTATTAATTTGAAATTTTTATTTACCTTAGTATTCTCATATTTATTGAACTCTATTTTTTTAGTATTTGATATTTTTCTTTTATTTTTTGTTGTATTTTTTTTCCTTATTATTACTCTCCTTCTAGAATATTTTCTTTTTCGAGTTATTCTCATAATCTAACTAAAGTATGCTATTACTATATATTATATTAATATAATATTTGTATATATTATTTCGCTCTCTTAAATATATTACTAAAAAACATAAAGATATAATATTATGTCATATTATAATGGTACACGTAATGAAGGCTTTTTTACTGTTAGCAAGTTTATCATTTGCTTCAGCTCTTATGTTAGTGCCGCATGATGGGAATGAAACGCGGTCCGGCATCCATGATGCTGTACTTCCCGAAAATTCCACAGATACATTTAAACATTTTGTTAACCAACTAAACTATACAAAACATCAACCACATTTAGCTATTGTTGAAAATCGTAAGTTACTAGAAAATCAAAATACTGAATCTTCTAATAACAGCGGTGACCGTGACGACATTGATGACCGTGACGACAGTGATGACAGTGATGACAGTGATGACAGTGATGACAGTGATGACAGTGATGACAGTGATATGAGTGAGGGACATGATGGGAAAAGAAAGCTTCTTATCTCTATAAAAAAATTGTTTTCACGCAAAGCGTCTCCGCCTGCGCCACCTGCTCCTAGAGCTGCATCGCCTGTAGCCAAAGTTGTAGCACCGGTAGCCAAGGTTGTAGCACCTGTAGCCAAGGCTGTTGTAGCACCTGTAGCCAAAGTTGTAGCACCTGTAGCCAAGGTTGTAGCACCTGTAGCAAAGGTCGTAGCACCTGTAGCAAAGGCTGTTGTAGCACCTGTAGCAAAGGCTGTTGTAGCACCGGTAGCCAAAGTTGTAGCACCGGTAGCCAAAGTTGTAGCACCGGTAGCCAAAGTTGTAGCACCTGTAGCAAAGGCTGTTGTAGCACCGGTAGCCAAGGTTGTTTCTAGTGTTGTTTCAAGTGTTAAATCAAGAGGATTTAAATTATACGGAAACTACTGTGGTCCAAACTACTGTGGTGGTCAACGGTTTAAAGGCGCTGAAGGTCCCAATTGTATTTGGGGTGTTGCACCAAAAGATTCACTTGACTCATGTTGCAGAACACATGACCAATGTTGCGGAACACCTAGCACACGAAGCACAAGTTGCAATCAACGCATTTTGTCTTGTCTTAATGCGGTGGAATGCAAAGATACTAAATGCAGATTAGCGCAAGTTGCAATGGTAACTACTTTTACAAGTATGCAAAATAATGTATGCGGAGAATTAACTCCTAGCAAAACAACTGTTGCAAGATTGAGTGCTGTATCTAGCCCTGTACCCGTACCCGTACCTGTACCCGTACCTGTTGCTCCTTCAGTTAACAAATATTTAGTCACTGATTCAAAGTTATCTACAAAGACGAAAGAACTTATTAAAAAATTCGAGTCTGCTTTTTCTTCGTGGGTAGTAACAGCAGAAGGACAAGATGCTATTAAATTTTGCCAGTCTTTAGGTATCATGAATAAACAAGATATTTACAATGGATGCATTGAAGATATGCGCGTTACTAAAAGCAAGTCTATTGCAAAAGAGAGCGCTATTGCCGCCGAGGAGTTCTTATCCAAAGCAGCAGAAAATCCGAGCAGACGTTTTTGCGTAGCATCTGGAGATCCTCATGTTACTAACTATGATGGAACACTATTTCATATCCAAGAACCCGGTATTTACACTGTTGCTCGAACTCCTGACGGCATCTTCGAAATTCAAGAAAAGATGCGTAAAAATGGCAAAAATAAACCAGGTGTACCTTCATGTATGACAAGCGCTGTTGTTCATTATAAACAAATGAATATTGAAGTTGATGTCGCCAATTTCGGAAAAATCCGCGTCAATGGTCAAGAAATGGAACTTCCGGAAGATTTCACTCTTACTTTTGGTGGTGTCCAGGTTCGTTACGGAAAACAGGTCGTTGAATGGAAGAACAACAAAGCAAAATCTCTAGGTTTGAAGATTACAACACCTAATGGTTTCTCTGTTATGATATCAGGTGGATACTGTGGTGTACTTGAAACAAATGTTCCTACCTCTTTTTTTGGGAAAATGCAAGGTATCTGTGGTAACGCGGATGGTGTAAAGAGTGCTGCTGATTGTATGAACCCGAATGGTGTAGTTATGAATGTAAACTATGGTGCAAAAAAATGGGAAATAAGTGGTTATGCTGGTCCTGATTCGCCTCTTTCTAAATGGCAGCTTTCATGGAAGCCTCGTGGTAGTGAGTGTTACTTCACCAAAGATTGCGAAGGTGGTGTTGAGACACGTAAGGTAATTCCTTCTCCTGCACCTGTTGTTGCTGCACCTGTTGTTGCTGCACCTGTTGCTCGTGCACCTGTTGCTCCTGTACCTGTTGTTGCTGCACCTGTTGTTGCTGCACCTGTTGTTGCTGCACCTGTTGTTGCTGCACCTGTTGTTGCTGCACCTGTTGTTGCTGCACCTGTTGTTGTACCGGTTGCTTCACCTGTTGTTGTACCGGTTGCTGTAGCTAACTCTACTCCTGCTTCAGTTGTCATCGTTGGTTCTTCTACCGACTCTAAGTTTGCTACTAGTGTTGCGGTATGCAAACCCGAAAGTTTTCCTCACACATCGCATAAAAAAATCAAGAAACAGGTTGTTGACATATCTGCTGCTGCTTCAGCTAAGATGAATGAACTGTATACTAAGTTTAAATCAATGATGGATGAAATAAAGAAAAAACAGCGCGAACAATTCGAAACAGATAGTAAAATACTATCAGAAGCAAATAATAAAGCGTCTCATGGATATAATAAGTATAAAAAAGTATTTAACGAATCTAAACAAATTATGGGGCAAATTGAAATGTTGAATATTACCCTGAGACACCACCATAAAGTTATTGCACAAGAGTCTGATTACTTATCTAAACTTGAAAAGTTCAAACCCAAGTTCCTATTCTCTCTTGATAATGTTAAAGCACATGTTATAAATATTAAAAATGACATTCATTCTACTATTGTAGAAGGGAATGACAAAAAGGGTCTGCTTTCCATATTAGAAGAGATTCGTTCTTCTACTGATAAGTCGGCAAGTCTTTTGGCAAAGGCGTTCCTTGACCATTATGACAAGTATAGTAAACAGTTGAAAGTGGATAAAAACCAGTACGACGATGAACTCAAACGTATGGGATTTTTAAGCACTACATATAACAACTCTGTAAAAGAGAGCACTACACTATGGAAGGAGTATTCTGATATTCTTGACATTGCAAATAAACTTAAAACTAGTATGAAGTTTTCAAAAGATGACGAAGAATCATTCAATGAACTAATCAATAAAGTTACGAGAGCTTTCAAGAAACAGAGCGAGAAAAGTGATGCTAAACTTTCTACTCGTAATACCGGTTGTGCTGCCGATGTACTGAAAGCACATATTGAGCATAATCGTGTTTAATATATTTACACATTTTAGACATTTACATTTTTGTCAATATAATATTTGTTTGTTATACACACATAACAAACAAATAACAAATAACAAATAACAAATAACAAATAACAAATAACAAATAACAAATAGTTACATAACAAATAACTGTAATACATATATATGTTTTTACATATTTTTACATCTTTTTATCAATCTGTATTTCTTTTCCCAGATTTTTTAATATTTTACGTTCATAGTTTTCATAGTTTTCAATAGGTTCGCATATTGAGCGCACCATTGTTAAGTAATCCAGTTGTTTTCTTTCTGTTTCCATCCAGTCAGGGTTATCAATAGCCCATTGTTGTAACGCCGTTCTTTCCTTGTCTGCTATTTTTACAATAGTATTTTTCATCATCTTGTGGTTATCATCTTTGCACCACTTGTCTTCATCTTTGATATACATGATGTCGCGCTTTATATCAGTACAGTGAATCGGGCGTTTGTGAATATCCAACTCTTTGAGTCCTTTTATCATCACATCTGTTATCCCACGTGATATCCCGTTTGTCTTTGAAAATATTAAATCCTCAAGAGTTATCTTAAGAGAATCAATAAAGTCAGAAATATTCAATGCATCTTTACAATGATCATTCAAAAATATATTCAAATTGAAACTATTGTTCATATTATTTGTAATATTTGTATTCCCAATATTTGTATTCCCAATATTTGTATTGCCAATTTTAGGTACTAAGTCATGTATCGTCTTAACAAGCTCTCCGTTATGTTTTATTAACTCTTTAACCAAGTCCTTCAACTCTTTGTCCGTTTTTGTGTCTACAGTTTCTTCTATTTTATTCTCTGAATCAACACCATTATTGCTGTTGGTATTGACATTGTTAGTACACGTTTTTCGATGAACAAAAAGTCCCTGGCGGTACTTAAAACTCTTACCACAAATGCAGACATTTTTTTCAGCGTTTTTTTGCGCTTTTTTGTCATCATTTTTGTGTTTACGTGTCAACAAGTGTCTTACAAAGTCACATTTCTTGCTAGATATAAAGTGACATTTTTCGCAGATAAAAAAATCGTCGTTTTTTTGCGTCATCATTGTCATCATATATAATGATGACATAAAAAACGCCTAAATCGTTTTCACAAAATATATAAAAAAGTTGAAAAAAATATGGTAACAAATTTTCAATCTTAAAAACGCGATTTAGAGCATTATGCTCTGAGTGATGAAATCGATGTTTTTTTCACATTTCTACCCCCGGTTTTCAAAAATGGACAAAAATAAATGTCCAATTTTGAAAATCCAGCTTTAGAATTGAAAAAAACAATCATCATTCACTTCTTCGGCATCCGCCCTCCCATTTTTCGCGGGGTTACCTTTATGCTGTGGATGGCGATGCAAGGACGTGGTCACGTGGCGACCATAATGCTGCGAAACTAAAAAAGTGATAAAAATGGGGTAAAAAGGGTGGTTTTTCGGCGGGTATTCTTTTGATGTCCCTTTTTTGGGGGAAGTTGTTTTTGAAAAACATGTTTGCCACTTTTTCGACCATCGCGCGAAAAACCTTGCCCACCCACCGCTTGCAAACTATTCTGCTCCATCTCACCAAAATATTGGCGGCAAAAGAATTGTCGCAAATATTTATGAAAACTTGTCCTCTATTTTTTTGAAAAACTCTTTTCCATATACCAAATTACCGGTTGGCTTATAGTCATTTATTGGTTTAAACTCCCTTTTATTCGTTGTATCGGTGGTGTTTTTGGTGTTTACTTTACGTGTCAAACCCATATTAAAGGGGTCTAATGTATTCCCACTTAATGGGTTATTTATTGCTTGTGATGGTGGTATGGGATTACCGTATTCATCTAACTCGTCTACGCGGTTACCGTGCTCGTCGATGACAATACCTGTTTTTTTTTTAAACTCTGTTCTTACATATGATGGTATATAATGCTTCCAAGAGATAAATATTAGGTTTGGGTGTGTATATCGGACAACAAACCCGTTACTTGTAAGCTCTTCTAAAATATAACTAATACATGATGCGCGATCATATGATGCAACACCTAGCATAATTTCCGGAATAACATACCAACAAAATTGGGTGTCTACTTTTTGACGTGATGTTATTTTTATTTTTTCGTGAATTCGGTTTAAAATCTTATTAAACACTGAGAGTTTAGACAAATCATACGTCTTCTTCTTGTCATACAACTCCTCTAAATTTATTTTTTTTATTTTATCGCTATCTTCTCTATTTCGAAATAATTCGTCCATGTCATATACGAATAACCTTCCTAAATCATGATTAGAAAAAAATATATATAATTAACCTCGTTTCGATTTATTTCATCGCTATTGTGTTACATTGTGTTAATATAATGATTAAAATTTATTATTATATTAAAATGACAATTCAACATTTAGTTATCGGCGGCGGAGGACCTTTCGGTATTTGCGCGCTTGGTGCTTTAAAGTATCTACATGACAAAGAATTTTGGAATATAAATAACATTAAAACTATCTACGCGACATCTATAGGAGCTCTAGTTGCAGTCTACCTATCTTTAAAATATGACTACGAATATATTTTAGAATACATAGTAAAACGACCATGGGAAAAAGTATTTGAAGAAATCGGTGTAGAAAATGTGCTTGAACTATACAACCAAAAAGGTTTTCTTAACCCTCGCTCTATTTACATTAAAAAATATGGTATTTTGCTAGAAGCAAAAGGATTATCACCAAATGTAACTATGAAAGAGTTTTATGAATACTGTGGTATAGAGTTTTACTTTATTACATGCGATGCAAACCATTTTACGCGACATATTATATCGCATAAAACATACCCTGAACTTGAATTAATTACAGCAATGTGTATGACAGGTGCCGTTCCTATTGTGTTTACACCGGTTATTATAGACGGTAAATGTTTTATAGATGGCGGTATGTGTAACAATTATCCTGTTAATATTTGTTTAGAAGAAACAGGTTGTAAACGGGAAGAAATACTGGGTATTAAAAAATATCAGTCCAATGACGCAAATGATAGTGTAATTACAGACGAATCTAACATTATTGACTTTATAGATAAACTTAGTAGTAATATTTTTAGTATTATAAGTGGTGAACATAAACAAGAAAAAATACCATATGAAATATTATGTGATATGAGTGTATTTAAAACATATGATACATGGACACAGGTTCCGTATTCTTCAGAACATCGCAACAACTTAGTTATATATGGTGAAAAAGTAGCTGAAAGTTTGTATGAATCATTCGTCTCTCATCGCAACTCATTCATACAACAAGAAGATAATACTGAATCTTTACATCATGAGAAGTAACAGATGCGTGAGATTATCAAAATTCGATAATATAAATAAATAATAAATAAATACCCATTTATTGTATTTGTATTTATTTATTTTCATAGTTTTCTATATTCCTTATATTCATTATATTCCTTATATTCCTTATATTCCTTATATTCCTTATATTCCTTATATTCCCCATTTTATATGTGTTATTTATCTTTATGTAAGAGAACTATTCAAAAATTGTGTAAGAGCGTCCTTTTCTGGTTTTGATTTAAACTCAATAACATCTGAACCTGTATCTAGTTTAATTGTTGGATAACCAGACACATCATACTTGTCAGCAAGAGCAGAATCTTTATCACAGTCGACGGTTACAAAGTTCACTTTCTTACCATTAAAAGTTTTATTTTGATTTTCTTTTACGAAAGCTTCCCATTCTGGTTTAGCATGCTTGCAATGAGGACACCACTCTACTCCAAAAAAGTATAGCGTTACTACTTCAACACTTGGATTGTCGTTTCGTATATTCATGCCATTCGCATATCCTTCTAGGTACGATTTGTCAGACTGTGGAACAATATATGTTTTATAAATATAGTATGCACATCCTATTAAAATGGCAGCAAAAGATGCGATTAAAATATACCTAGTAATAGTAGGTAAAGAGTTGATTACTTTTTTAAACTTGAAAACAGATTCTTCCATTTACCTTTATATTATTATATATATAAAAGATTAAATATGTTTTGCGAATAAACGAATAATATACCACTAAATATATTACTACAACAATTTAAAACTATAATACAAATAAATATAGTATAACTAAATATAAATAGTAATAACATTATTTCATTTGCAAATGCTTATTCGATGTTCTGATGGGAAAATAATAGATATAAAAATTCAGTCATTTATTACCGATAAAGACTATTATGATATATTACTAAAAGCGACTAAATATAGTCAGCATGTGCGTTCATAAAACACTTTATTTGAATATTGTATATAAAATGTATAAAACCAAAAATATGATTATTACTTCAAATATACAGTATAGTATAAAAAACATTTTTACTTTAGACATAGACGGGTCTACAAATAGACCATTTTTATTAAAAATTATTGTAAGTGATTTGTAAACACTTGTAAACACATATAAATATAGCCCGACAATTCCTAGTTTTAGAATCAATGATATAAAGTTATTATTACTTAATTTTGTTCCATATGTAACAATAATAAGAATTAAACCTAATATAATAATATATGTAATATTTTTTACGGAATCAGAAAAATTCCTTAAAGAATCTATAGAATTATTTGACATATTTTATTGTTATATATATATAAAAATAGATATATATAAATATAGTTAAATGGCGTATAAAAAAACATTAAAAAGATATACGAAATGGAATAATAATAATATTACCGAAAAACCAAAATCAAAATCAAAATCAAAAAAGCGTACATTTTCGCGTAAGGATTACATGAGCGGTGATGGAATGTTAACGAGTGTTTGGGGACCTGCAGCGTGGCATTTTCTTCATACGATAAGTTTCAATTATCCCATTACTCCTACTGATGAAAATAAAAAACAGTATAAAGAATTTGTTGAAAATCTCACTCATGTTCTTCCGTGTAAATATTGTCGAATGAATTTAAAGAATAATTTAAAAGCTCATCCAATTAAGTGGTGTCATATGAAAAGTCGCGACACATTTTCAAGATACATTTATAACTTACATGAAATTGTGAACAAAATGTTGGGTAAAAAATCAGGACTTTCTTATTGTGATGTACGTGAAAGATATGAACATTTTAGAGCAAGATGTACTCAAAATGATGCACCCAAAATATTTAAATTCAATACTACGCAGAAAAATCGGAAAGAAAAAGGATGCACTGAACCATTGTACGGAAAGAAGGCAAAGTGTATTATACAAATCGTTCCTCAAGAAGACAGAAAACCATCTTTTACAGTCGATAACAAGTGCATCAAGGTTCGAGGAGAATAATATTGCGAATCGTTCATGTTTTACACATTGTCTAAAACATGAGACGTAAGAGATGCGGTGAGATTTTATTTAATTCAAAAAAATAATTCATAAATCATAACCATAATCATAATCATAAATCATAATCATAATCATAAATCATAATCATAACCATAATCATAACCATAATCATAATCAAGAATGCAATCCAACATTACAACTTATCAGCCCAAGGAATCGGTAACTGATTCATCAAACCAACACTATTATAATTTGGCACTTTTTTGCACTCAAATGATGGTTCAGGGCATCTTGCACATGGAGGACATGGTGGGCATTTTTTAGTATTAGCACAACTACCACAGTTTACAGCTGGACATGCAGGGCATACAGGAGGAACTATTTCCGATTTAAGAATATATAAATTCTCTTGACCATAAGGGATTCTACTTTTTGGAACCCCCTGTTGTACGTTTGTATTATCGTTTGCGTGTGTGGTTGTATCAGAAACATTGAACATCGGTGCATTCATCTTTCCTTTAGATACAGAGTCAAATACACCCAACCTATTAAGTAATCCTGTATTTGAGTCAAAGTCACTATTATAATCTGAATACTTGGTTTTTTTTGTATTCATATTTGAACGGTCTCTTTCATCTCCCGCATTAAGGTCAGTTCTATCCCTTTCTCTGTTGCTGTCTTTTTCTCTTTGTAATTCAATATCAGTTCTCCAACTTGCACTATTATAAAAAGGATTGTTAAAGTTAGATGACCTTTTGTCTGATAAATTAACACTTCTTATATTGTCGTCATTTTTTTGTGTATTATAATCGGAATAACTTTCGTATAATCTTTTGTCACTAAGGTTACTCGTAAAACCTTCCATTCCTTGGTCGGAACACACACCTAAAGTAGAACATAATACAAGCGCAAGTAACAGTATCAGAAATATATGAATTTTTGTTAGTTTCATTATAAAATGTAATATAATATAATATATATATGGAAAAAAATTGATTAATATATATTTATATTATTATAAAATAAGAACAAAACAAAATACATCTAATATAATCTAATATGTCATTGACAACATCTACAACTAATACCGAAACTAAAAAGAAAGAGGAAAACAAACAAAAAAATAAAAGAAAAGAGACATGTGATAACCTCAATAAACCAAAGTCTCATATTTTAAAGTCGTCCTATTTTGAAACCGACGGTATATGCACATCAACAAAACAAGTTCCATTTATTGAAGTTGGTATCGATGAAGCAGGAAGAGGTCCCATGTTTGGACGCGTATATATAGGAGCGGTGGTTTTACCTAAAGATAGCAAACAGTTCGATTTTTCGAAAATGAAAGACAGCAAAAAATTCCACTCTGACAAGAAAATAAAAGAAGTAGCCGACTATATAAAATCACACGCCGTCGCCTGGAGCGTTACATATGCTGAGCATACAGATATTGACACGAAAAATATACGCAGAGCTACAATAGACTGTATGCACAATGCTGTAAATGAGTTGATGGAAAAAATGAATACATCACCGGATAAATTATATCTACTTGTGGACGGTAATGATTTTATACCTATGATGAAATTATGCGACGACTCTTATATTCAAATACCGCATAAGTGTATCGAAAGTGGTGATAATACATACGCATCAATTGCAGCAGCGTCGATTCTTGCAAAGGTAACACGTGACGAGTATATTATGCAAATGTGCACAGAAAATCCCGAACTAAATACGCGGTACGACTTGGAAAGTAACAAGGGATACGGAACAAAAAAACATATGGATGGTATCAAGCTACACGGAATAAGTGAGTGGCATAGAAAAAGCTTTGGGTTATGCAAAGAGTTTTCTTAATTGTATCGGAGTCGAACACAGCAGTTTCATGCCGCACATTTCATCTCCTTCTTCTCATGGACGGAGCAACAAAAAAGTTATACAATATGTATAAAATATAGACGACAACAAAAAACACGATTAATAAATTAAACCATTTCATAATAGTACAATACATCGAATCGTCTTTGGAATCACAACGTATTGTAGTTCCAAAAAAACCGAATATTCCTGAACCTAAAATACCACCACCTATACCTGAATTTCTTCCAGCCATTATTTGATACTATATATACCTATGATGTATACTATATATAGTATATATAATATTTTTTACATACAATAAAAACTTTCATTAAATTGAAATGAAACGATTCATTTAATTCATATATAGCGTATTATTTTCAAAAAGAAAAACGTACTAAACTATAAAAGCACATTTTATTCACACCCTCAAAAAAAACAAACAACAAAAATGAAAGTTATCGTATTTGATACTGAAACATCCGGATTACCCAAAGAGCGCAACCCTTCTATATATGACACAGATAAGTGGCCACATGTCATGCAAGTAAGTTACATTATATACAACACAGAAAGTGGCGAACTCGAAGAAACGTATGATGCATATATTAAGCTAAACACGTGGGTAATTGTCGACCCTGTTTCAGAGGGAATACACGGAATTACACGCGAAGTTATGGACCAAAAAGGCATATGCATACAAGATGCACTTATTCGACTACGCGATGCTTTTGGGCGTGTAGACCTTTGCGTGGGACACAATGTCTCATTTGACAAGCGTTTCATTTTGGTAGAAGGAATCCGCAACAGTATGCAAATGAATTTCCCCGCCGACTACTGTACCATGAAAAATAGCAAGGATTTGTGTAAAATTGACTATACATTTTCGAATGGAACAAAAGGATTCAAATTTCCCAAGTTGATGGAATTGTACGAGCACCTATTCCCTGGAATTCCGGCACCTAAAAACTTGCACAACTCGTTTGCTGATACAGTTGTAACACTGAAATGTTACTGTAAGATGGCTCATGACGTAAACTTATCACTCGAGTCGCGCCACTTTCGTATACTGTTTCGAGAAAGTTGTTGCTGAATATAACTCACGAAGAGCACATACTGCATCCTGTGTCATCGTCGACATGACCGCCATGACTGCCATGACTGCCATCATCGTTGAAATTTATATTTTCACTATTATCTTCGTTTTTTTCTTTACTATTCAATTGTTCCGGTTCAATCGTAAATTGTTGTGCTTGGTGTTTTGGTTTTCTACGCAAATAATAGATACCTGTCTTAAGTCCCTTTGCCCATGAATAAAAGTGCATAGAAGTCAGAGTATTATAATTCGGCTCTTCAAGCCATAGATTTAAGCTCTGGCTTTGACAAATAAATGCCCCTCTATCAGCAGCCATATCTATCAAGTGTTTCATAGGTATTTCCCAAACCGTTTTATACTTATTTTTAATATGTTCTGTTAGTCCAGGCACTTTCGATGGGTCAAGCTGTTGTATACTTCCTCGATTCGCAATAATGTTGTTTTTTATATTCTGATTCCATATACCTAAACGAATAAACTCCTGAATTAAATATTTGTTTATCATAATAAACTCACCCGCCAATGTTCGACGCATATATATATTACTAGTAATCGGCTCAAAACACTCATTATTACCAAGAATTTGAGACGTACTTGCAGTAGGCATCGGTGCAACAAGAAGAGAGTTTCGTATACCGTGTTTAATAATATTGGAACGAAGTGAATCCCAGTCATAACGTCCAGGTGTTGGCGCTACATTCCACATATCAAACTGAAAAATACCACGCGACATTGGCGAACCAATAAAGGAAGAATAAGCACCCAATAAATCCGGTGTATTTTTCAGATTAAAACTTTCTTCCTCTGTTAACTGAAACACATCTTCACGTGGTGGTGGTACTTGGTCTACATTCGTATTCTCGGACGATGAAGACGAAGATAAAGATGCAGCAAAATAACGCGAACGTTCTGCAGAGATAAGATTCGACTCAAATAAAGCAGCATGGTATATTGTTTCAAATATTAGTTTGTTTATTTTAATAGCTTCGTCGCTATGAAAAGGTATGTTTAACATGAAAAAAACGTCAGCCAATCCTTGCACACCTATACCAATAGGGCGGTGGCGTAAGTTGCTAAGCCGCGTTTTTTCAGTTGGATAAAAATTAATATCAATGACTCTGTTTAAATTTCGAGTAACAACGCGAACAACATCGTGTAAATGTTCATAGTTAAAAACATTGTTACAAACGTCAACGTCATAATTCACAAAACGGTTTAAGGCGATACTAGCAAGATTGCATACCGCCGTTTCATTCTTGTCAGAATATTCAATAATCTCCGTACAAAGATTAGATGACTTGATTGTACCAAGATTATTCTGATTGCTTTTACGATTTGCAGCATCCTTATAACATAAATAAGGCGTTCCAGTTTCCATTTGACTATCTAAAATCTTAAACCAAAGGTCACGTGACTTTATTTTACGTTTAAACTTGCCCAAATTTTCATATTTTGTATACAATTCTTTAAATTTATCGCCATATACATCAGCCAAACCTGGACATTCATCGGGGCAAAATAAACACCAATCTTCGTTTGTTTTCACTTTTTCCATAAAAAGATCAGGAATCCAAATCGCGTAAAATAAGTCACGTGCGCGCATTTCCTCGTCGCCTTGGTTTTTCTTCAAGTCCAGAAAGTCTACAATATCGGCATGCCATGGCTCCAGGTAGACAGCGAAGCTTCCATTACGACGACCTCCTTGGTCAATATATCGCGCCGTATTATTAAATACACGAAGCATAGGAATAATTCCTGTAGACAAACCATTTGTGCCGCGTATTAAACTACCTGCCGCGCGAACATTATGAATATGGAGACCAATACCACCCGCCCATTTTGAAATATTCGCACATTCCTTTAGCGTATTGAAAATACCTTCCAAACTGTCATCCTCCATTGAAATTAAGTAACATGAACTAAGCTGCGGACGTGGAGTACCCGAATTGAAAAGTGTCGGTGTAGCATGCGTAAAATATTTTTCAGACATAAGTAAAAATGTCTCACACGCCTTTTTCAAATTTTCACCATGTATACCTATCGATACACGCATCCACATATACTGCGGTCGTTCTTGAACCACGCCATTTATTTTCATAAGATAAGCGCGTTCTAATGTTTTAAAACCAAAATAGTCGAATAAAAAATCATTTTTAGAATGCGATGATACAAAATTATCTAAAAAGTCGCTATTTTTTTTAATAGTATTCCAAGTATCTTTTGAAATAAGAGGTGTATGAATATTGTCTTTATCTGTAAATTCATATAGACGTTGCATGACACTTACAAATGATGGGTCGGTATTTTTGTGATGATTAGAAATAATAATATAGGATGCAAGAGTGCCGTAGTCTGGATGTTGCGATGACTGTGTTGCGCATTGTTCGGCGGTAAGGTCGTCGATTTTTGTGGTGGGGATACCGTCATACAACTGGTCGATGATTTTTATGACGAGTGCTGAAAAATTGATAGAAACACCTGCTTGTAGCCCTATCTTTTTTACACGTGTCAAAATTTTGTCGAATTTTACTTCTTGGAGATAACCATCGCGTTTTTTTACACGCATCTCTACTTCATGTACATTGGTAGAATCGTTTTTAACTATTGTCGTCATGATTATATAATATGTATAGGAGGGGGATAGAATGTATAGTATAATTACACATATTATATTTATACCATTTTAGATAGTATATTTTAGATAGTATATTTTTAAGTTTTTATTTTTTTGTATTTTTACGAGTTTTTCCATGAGTCTTTTTAGGACTCTTTTTAGGAGTTTTTCCATGAGTCTTTTTAGGAGTCTTTTTAGGAGTTCTATGACTTTTTCGGTTTCGTCGCAACGTACTTCCTCCCATACTACCAGACGTATCGCTATCACTTTGTCCTTTGTTTATAAGAGAATTATATGCCTTGCGCATTCTTTTAAATTTAATTGCTGCTTTTTCCCTGTTGTCTAAATTTTTATCAGGATGTAACTGTAACGACCTTCTGTTGAAAGCCTTTTTTATATCACGGTCGGTAGGTGCCGTTTGAGGGTCAATACCCATAAAAGCCAACGCTTTATTTCTTGGCATTTTAGGGCGTTTTCCAGAGGGTGGTGGCGGTTCTTGGGCTGGACCACCGCGTGCATATGAATGTTGTTGTTGTTGTCGTTGATATTGTTCCCATTCACGTTGAGCGCGTTGCATGTCTTCCCATTGTTGTTGTCGCCGACGATGTTCCTCTTCATAACGTTGTTGTCTTTCTTGTTCTTCTTGTTCGCGACGACTTTCTGATTGACTTTTATAATTGCGTTGAAATAATGCATTGTATGCATTGTATATTTTCTGGAATGGATAAAACCCTTCGCGTTCCTTTTTTAATTTTTCTTTTACCGCTTTAAAATATTCCGAACGTTGTTTTTGTTGATTTGCTAAATGCATTGCTTCTTCGTCGAGATATCGGTTGATTGCATCTTCGTAACTTTCATCATTTCCTTTAATGGCACCATATTCACTTTCTAGTAAATTAAAAAATCTAGCCTGTTTTTCAAGTGCTTCTCTATCCAAACGCGAATGCAATAATGTGGAACTAATTCCACTTTGAACAGGTTCAGCTATATGCGATTGATAAGGTTTATTCATTTCTGCTCTTCTTTCCATTCTAGCTGGAGTAAGTTCATGAAACTGTCTACTCGCCAATGATTGACTTAATACAGAAGGTTGACCAGAAAATCTTCCTATGCCCAATTTCTCTCGTCTTTCACTTTCACGCTGAGCCTCTAATTCTTCTTCCGTTTCTCTTAATAATTTTTTTTTTCCACTCATTGAATACGTATATTACAATATACTATATATTATTCAAATATAATAACTATAGAAATATAATAACTATAGAAATAGAACAATTATATAAATATAAATAAAATGAACAGAATAATAAAATATTTTTAAAATATATACAACGATATATACAATAGATTACTACATATAAATGAAAAACTCACCATCAAAAAGATATGGCTTAAAATTTTTTATTGATATTATGTTAATAGTTTTAGTAGTATTTTTAGTTTTAGTTTTTATAGGAACGATAAAAGTATATCATACTGAAACATTTACACCAAATATGAATAACAATAATCAACTTTCACCCGAAGACTTTACTAAAAATGGAAGAGAGCAACTTCTTTTATACGGGGATTACAATGTGAAGGAAAATACAGATATTACAAAAAATAATAATTTTAATATATGGAAAGATTATCCTGTTTATCCAAGCTCATTTAAACAAATGACAAATAACATAAGACACTGGACAACACCAGATGCAGGCATATGTTCGCCGGCAGAATTTTGTGGAACACCATATAAAAAAACTGAGCAAAAAAAAGAAGTAGTAAGCAACCCCATTCCATTAAACGCCAATGTAACGCGTATTAACTGGTGGGCAGCAAATACTTCCGAATAAGTATATTCAAAAAAATATCCGTAAATACAGGAAACAATAAATAATTATACAGTATTTATTGTTTATATTCGTGTATTATTGCGTACTATTGCGTACTATTGCGTACAATTTCGCTTATCATCGCGCATTATAAATTTAATTCCAAATCAGATATTACGATAAGACAACCTGTTTCGGTAGTCTCTTCATCGTCGGGTACATTCGTTTTCTTCTTTGGTGTTCGTTTTTTAGGAGCTCTATGTTCATATCCGGATTCTCTTTCTGCTAAGATAGTATTCCATACACTTTCTATTTTTTTAATCGCACTTTCAAACCATATGTCATTCTTTCTAATAAGAACACAACTATATTCGCTTAAATACCAGTATATATTTTTTAACCATGTAATTCCCGCATTTTTGTCAATAATTTCTTCGCACCATTTATCATAACATGTACGTGTCAAATATAGCGGCGCATACTCATAAAACGGTTTACCGTCTTTTATAAAATAAGCAATAACACCTTTCGTCATTCTAGAGGATGTTAAATAAAATTCATTGTCATTATCGGAAGAGGAGTCGTTTAAAAACGCCGCTTCATCTTCGTATTCTTTAAAACACGTCTCTAGAAAGTCACATTCGTCGCAGTCACACACCTGCATTTGAAGTTGTGTCTGTATCCAATATTCCTCAATTGGTATTCCCGTTATTTCTCGATTGAATACATTCTTGATTTCCAACATTCGTCCGTACAATGGCGAGGATGGGTCTACATTTATACCATCTGGTGACGCTCCTAAGAAATCATACCTGGGGTGTTTGATACAACCAAATTCTCCAACTTTTGTATTATTTGTTGCTTCATATATCATAACCGATAATTTTTCATATTTTTGCCCCCAGTGCAGAGGCGAGTTTGTATTAACAAAAGACTTTTCTACTATTACTTGTTCTTTTTTCCTTTCCGCATCATCCATCTCATCTATTTCACCGATGGATGAGGCAGATGTAATGCTAATGTTAAGTGGTTTACATTTTTCATAAATAAGCTGGTTGACACATGATTCTGACTTGAATACTTTCCATGCAGCACTTGCCGTAATAAGTTTATTCCGGAAAATATACCATCCTGCGGTTCTTTGTTCGTCTTGCGGGATTGATTTTAAATATTCTATTTTTTTAGTTACTTCGGCGACATTTGGTTGGCGTAAAACACAAGTGGTCGGGTAAGACCTTAGTGGAACAATAGTGTCAAAATATTCTTCTAGACAACTAGTTACAAGATCTTCGAGTTCATTTTCCATATCATCTGTGAACGTAAATACGTCATTTTTAATAAGCAAACCATACGAACCATACGAAAATGTTTCATCTATAATTTCATATATGGAGTTTTCTAACTTTACATGAAACGCAGGGTCGCTAAATGACAGAGGATTATGTATTACATTTTGTTCGATGCAGTATAAAATAGATTCTCTCATTTCTTGTATATCTACATCGGACAATGGAGGACATACAAGTTTATTAGATTCTATAATAGAAGAACAAATCTTGTTAGTGTTTTCACTGTCACTGCCACCACCACTATTGCCATCACTATTGCCATCACTATTGCCATCACTATCGCCATCACTATTATTGTCATTTAGAAAATTCCAAACAGAATCATTAATTTGCACAACGTCGGTATTACTTTTAATAAATTCATTCAAAGGAATACCATTTATTAAAATATCATCTGTTTGAACTGATACATCTTTCATGATGGTTTACAGAATTTTTTAACGAAGAATTATGGTATCTTAAAAGGATTGGTTAATATAAATAAGCAAATATTTCTAAGTAAGTATCAATTTTATAATAAGATGAAAATAAATAGTTATTCAGGCAAATATATAACTGTGAATATTTTACACACTACTTGCTATCATCATCACTATTATGGTTAGAATTATTTCTCGAATTCGCGTTCGAAGATACCCCAGATATTGTAGATAACTTTACACCTTTATTATCACGCGTTTTATTTGTTTTTTTGGGTGGAAGACATTTTAATGTAGACTGCCGTTTTTCACACCTTTTTAGAGTAAATTTACGGTTAACTTGGTTAAATAAAAGACAAGGTATTGACTTTATAACACCATTTTCGCGGTCATAAATAACATCTTTTACTTTTGATAAACGTTTTTGGTCAAGGCTTGTGGTTAAAAACGAAAGTAATGATTTCGACTCTTTTGCTGTAAGATTATTAATCGTGGAATAATTTTCGATAAAAACGCGAATTTTTTGAATTTTGATTGTTTTGTCTAGTTTACTCCAATGTTCATTTGTGTGTGTTTGTTTTTCTTTTTCAAGAAAATCATTAATATTATTTACGTCATTTGTGTCTCTTGGACTTAAGTTATTATAGTTACTATTACTTAAAAGCATTGACTTATATTTTATATTTTTCAAATCTTTCATTTCTTTTTCTTTATCTTTATTCATTTTGTATATATTATATATAAAGTAAAGTTTAACCTTTTTTCTATTTGTTATATTTATGACATAAAACACAAAACCATGAAATCAATTTCAATAACAGGAAAAAGAAATATGGATAAGATAAAAACTTTAGAAAATCCAGATATGGTATGCGAGAGAAACTCTTTGAAAAAGTTTTCAAAGGATATTATTACCTTTTACGAGAGTCATGACGAGCAAATATCTGTAGTAAACAAGCTTTATATGGACGTGAGACCGTTAGAGAACCGTGAGATTTTTGCAAAAGAACTCGAAAAAAAAATAAATGGATACAAACAACAAGATATAGAAAAAGAACTATACGAAAAAGATAAATTTATTGACATGGAGCATGTATTGTCAAAGTTAACCGGTTGTGGGTTAAAATGTTATTATTGTCAAAAAAAATGCTATATTATATATAACGAAGTATTATCAAAGACGCAGTGGACAATCGATAGAATTGATAACAACTATGGACACAACAATGACAATATAGTTATTGCATGCTTAGATTGTAATGTGAGAAGAGGTAGGATGGATAGTGACCGGTTTAAAATGGGGAAACAGATGAAATTTATAAAAAAAGACCACGATGATAAAATCTACGATAGTAAAACCATTGACAGTAAAATGTTATAATATTATAGTTATTTGTAAATATTATAGTTATTTTAAATTACACAAAAAGCATTTAAAATCAACTTTATTTTAATAACTACAAATAAATAAAAATATATAAATGTCTACTAGTACCACATATTCTAATTATACAACCCAAAACGACCTTTTATTAAATAACCTTTTAAAATTTTACCAAGAAAGTAATAATATGGACTATATGCTGCGAATAATAAACGGAGAGTCAAAAATTTCTTTAAGGATAATAGACTGGTTTGCAACTAACTATGCGAAAAAATATTATACAGTATATGAGATACCAAACACGGAGCGTCGCTTTAAAGTATATGTAGATTATAAGTTAAAACTGAAAGCATATTCAAAAAAAAGGTTCGACCCTTTTTGTAGATGGGATAGAATAACAGTTCCATATAAAGATGGTAAATATATTCAGACGACAATAGGTCAGTTAAACTTTTTTAAATGGGCGTTAGAAAACAATGTAATTCGTTATATAGAAGAAAATTATTCAAATATTGAAAAAGATATGAATAATAGGAACAGCACTTCAAAGAACAAATCGTTGTCTGGTTCTTCCATTTCTAGTTCATCTACTGATTCTGTAAATATTGATATAAATGACACAAATGATGTGAATGATGTGAATGATGTGAGTGATGTGAGTGATGTGAATAATATAAATAATAAAAGCGGTAAAAATTACATAAACGGTAACGATAACGATAATGGTAACGGTAATTATACCAATAAAAATTCATGCACGGGTCATTTTATCGGTGATACAAATAATAAGACAAGAAAAAAACGTGAAGAGTTATCAGTTTCTGCGACAAAAAGTATTAAAAAAGAAAAAGTAGAAATTGTAGTAAATTTTAGTTAAAATAAATGGAACAGTAGAGAGTTATTGTTATTATAAATAGAAAAATAAAAGATAGAAAAATATAATAAAAATATAATTACAGTATTTTTATTATTAGAAATAAATTTTTAATATAAATAATGGGAAATAAGTTATCAATAAGAAAAATAAATTGTGAAGATATGCAAAAAGCTTGTAATGTAAATAATGACGATAACTATATTATAATAAATACATTAGATGATAATATGCAAAAGTGTCTAATAAAAAATACAATTCAAATAGATAATGAAGAGAAAGTTATAAATTCAATTATTAAAAAAAATAAAAATAAAAATATTATATTATACGGTAAAAATTCTAATGATGAAAAGACATATAAAAAATATGAACAGCTAATAGGATTAGGGTTTACAAATGTTTATATATATGTAGGGGGGATGTTTGAATGGCTACTACTACAAGATATATATGGTAGCGAATTATTTCCAACTACTAGTAAAGAGCTGGATATATTAAAATATAATTCATGTAGAGTACTTGATATTAAGTATATTGAAAATGGGAAATAATGGGAAATAAGAGGCAACGTGGGAATCGACATGAGAATCGACATGAGAATACGATGACGGCAATGATTTTGAAACTATAATGACATAATAAATCTATCTATTTCTTGTAGTATTCCAACGTTTGCTTCGGGATTTTTGTTTAAATCTATGTCAGCATCAATAACAAGTTTTGGGATATTTTCACTGTCTATCCATTCGTTATGATATTTATCACATTGTTTTAAATATTCAAGCGGGATATTTTCTCCTTCTCTGGCGCGAATATTTACACGGTGTAAGCACGTTTCAGGTGATGCTTTTATGTATACAATTGCTCCTATTGGTACGTCACTTATAAATTCATTATACCATTTTTTGTAAATAATATATTCGTCATGTTCTATATCACCCTTGTCATATAACATTTTCGAAAATACGTTTTTGTCTGTTCCAACACACCTTTCAGTAATAATATATTTGTAACCTTTTTTAACAGCATCACGAAGCAGCGACAGTCGCGAAATATAGGCAAGCATCTGAAGTCTGAATGCGAACCTTTTTTGGTCTTTATAGTAATTCGAAAGAATAGTAACACCGTTTTCGTCGACAACCGAGTTCCACGAGTCAACAGGCTCCTGAATGAAGATAATGTCTTTTCTACCTTGCTCTCTATAGTATTTTTCAATATCTTTGACCTTTGTCGATTTTCCTGAACCAATATTTCCATCAAAACTTATAATGACAGGAGGGCGAGTTAATGACACCGCTGCTGATGCTGATGCTGATGCTGATGCTGATACGGTGATAGAAGAAGAAGATTCGTCACGACTAGTCATAGTTGTGTTTTCAGAAAAAGATAACAATGTCATTTGGATTATAATATACTAAATATTTTCTTTTCAATTTTACATACTCAGATAATACCATTATTATATTATATTATTTTATATAATATATTAAAGTAGGTTAAATATATCTTATTAAAAACATATAACGATACACATAGAGCTTCATTCATCTTAACACATATTTTATTTATAACTAACTATACTTACAACACAATATGACGGAAAACAGAGAAACAGTAAAAAATAGAAATGATAAAACATGTGAACCTGAAGTAGATATACATATTGACTTATATCAAAAAAAGTTATCAAAAGCAGAATGGGACTATATGGAAATACCAGAATCCAAAGACGAAGTTGAAATTTTGAACTTAATTAAAAAGGGATTCTCGAATGTAAATATCAAGTATAACTCTGCAAAGTCTATTATAGGAATTTTAAAGACATCGACTACAGAAGAAATCATGGTGTTTCTTTTCAATAAATATTTTAAAAAAAAGATAGAAGAAATATGCAGCGAATATGACTATACTGGTTACAACTGCGAAGAGGTGATTGGAAAGAATAAAAATTTAAAAATAAAAAAAATAGATGAAATGAGAATAGTGAATAATAATTTTCAAGAAGATAACGATAAAATTTACGAGTTTGTTTTGATAGATATTATAGAGCAACTATTAGAACACTATCATGACAGAAAAGCGAACTGGTATTATTATTACTATACTCTAAAATTTATGAAAAATAATGAAATCGACCATCTGAATACGTATGTGATTCATTTTGTAAACAGTATTTTAGAAAAATATGAGAGCGAGTTTAAAATAAAAACATTTATTAAATATTCTTACAATTTCATTGAAAAAAACGAATACATTTTTAAGTATCAAGACTTTGCTCTATATGAACATCAAAAACAAATATTCACTGCTTGTAAAAATCCGAATCCAAAACTTATATTATATATCGCACCAACAGGTACAGGTAAAACGCTAACTCCTATTGGATTATCTGAGTCATTTAACTTCCCCAATCCGGACCCATCAGTTGGAGGGTTTATAACTAAAAAATATAGAATTATTTTTGTATGTGCCGCGCGACACGTGGGTCTTGCATTAGCAAAGTCGGCGATTAGTGCGATGAAAAAGATTGCATTTGCGTTTGGTTGTAACAGCGTGAGCGACATTCGACTTCATTATTATTCAGTAAAGGAAGCTACGCGTGACAAAAATGGACGGATTCGCAAGGTGGATAATACAGTAGGTGATGAAGTAGAAATAATGATATGTGATATCAAGTCATATATTCACGCGATGTTGTATATGAAGGCGTTTAACAACGTGAATAATATTATTGCGTATTTCGACGAACCCACGATTTCGCTAGATTATGGTGAACACGATTTTCATAAGTTAATCAAGAAAAACTGGGTCGAAAATCAGATTCCGAATGTTGTATTGTCGTCGGCAACCCTTCCACATGAGAATGAAATACAGACAACTATTTCGGATTTCAGGTCAAGATTTATTGGAGCAGAAATTATATCTATTGTAAGCCATGATTGTTCAAAGTCAATTCCGATTGTGAATAAAGATGGTTATGTGGAGTTGCCACATTTTCTATTCGAGTCGTATAGTGATGTATTAAAGTCGGCAAAACACTGTGAAGAATATAAAACACTTTTGCGATATTTTGACTTGAACGAAATAGTAAAATTTATAATAGTTGTAAATGAAGAAAAATTATACACAAGTTCAAGATACTCATTAGAAAGATACTTTGCTGATATGATGGATATTACGATGACAAATATAAAGTTATACTATTTAACTCTTCTTAAAAATATTATACCAGATAAGTGGGACGAACTTTTCAATAAAATGAAAACTAAACGTGTCAAGGTACACGAATCGAATATTTATTTTACAACACAAGATGCACATACACTTACGGATGGACCGACAATTTTTTTGACGAATGATGTTGAAAAGGTGGCAAAGTTTGCGATTCAAAATTCTAAAATTCCTGCTGAAGTTATTGACGATTTAATGAACTCTATAGAACATAATAATGCACTGTCAAATAAGATTGACGTTTTGGAAAAAGAAATTCAGACGATAGAAGAAGAAAAAGAGAAGTTAAAGGATAATGGCAAAGATGGAACAAAGGGGAAAAGCGGAGGTGGTAATATAGTTGTAGATACTAGAGAAATAAGAGAAAAACAACAACTTATAGATATGATAAGAGCAAATGTGAAAAGAATATCATTGAGTGATGTATTTGTACCGAATAAACTAGACCATATCATAAGATGGACAAAAAGGGACAAATACACAAACGAATTTTCCGCGAACTTGGATGAAAATACGGTGGAAAAAATTATGTTGCTGCAAATTGATAACCATTGGAAGGTACTGTTGTTGATGGGAATTGGTGCGATAACGAATCACACAAACGTGAAATATAATGAAATCATTAAAGAGCTGGCGCAGAATCAAAAATTATATGTTATTATTGCGTCTTCGGACTACGTATACGGAACAAATTATCAGTTTTGTCATGGATATATTAGCAAAGACTTGAGTACGATGACACAAGAAAAAACGATTCAGGCTATGGGGCGTGTTGGAAGAAATAAACTACAGCAAACCTATACAATTCGATTTAGAGACAATGAAATTATAAAGACGCTATTTACTCACTGTGACAATAAGCCGGAGGTTGCAAATATGAATAAGCTTTTTAGTTCTAATTAGCATACAGATATTGATAATAATAGTGAAATGAAATATTATGCAATAGTTTTTTTACGGTAATATCATAATAAAAACTTATTATTTGTATTATTTGTATTATTTGTATTATTTGTATTATTTGTATTATTTGTATTATTTGTATTATTTGTATTATTTGTATTATTTGTATTATTTGTATTATTTGTATTATTTGTATTATTTGTATTATTTATTATTTATTATTTGTATTATTTGTATTATTTGTATTATTTGTATTATTTGTATTATTTGTATTATTTATTATTTGTACTATATATAAAATGCGTTTATTTAAACAACCAGTTGTTTTACAAAAAATATCATTAGTTTCTGTAAAAAATAAAAAAAGTTCGAGTAGTCTATTTAGTCAACTAGCTCCAATTATTTATACACCCACGCCAAATCCAAATCAAAATCCAAATCCAACTAAATTAGTAACTAAAAAAATGACTCAACCTCCTACATTCAGTAACAAAATAGTATCAACATATAGACTAGGTGATTTGGTTTTATTACAATTAAGTCCAAAAGAAAAAAATGAAATATTAATCGACCACCCTAACTCAATTGGTAGTAAATATATAATCGAGAAAAATAAAAACACTCATATTAAAAACATTGATTTACTTTCTATGATTGTACAAGAATATATAGAAAAATATAAAGAGGTTTTACCAAAAGATATCGAAAATAGTACAGTAATACATCTAAGATTAGGGGATGTTGTTGCAGGCAATGAGTTTCACGAAAAATTAAAAAGACCTCTAAGTGTAAATAGTATTATAAATTCTATTCAGAGTAACAGTATAAATAAAGATAATAAAAAATATATATTAGGTAAATGTTTTTTTGCTAAACCTAGTTCAACAAACTATGAAGAATGTATAACGTTATCAAATAACTATTTAAAAGAGGTAGTTACATCACTGAATGCTGAACATTTTGATTCTGGTAACGCTGACATTGACTTATGTTGTGCCGTTAAAGCAAAACTATTTGTACAAGGGAAAGGGTATTTTAGTAAGTTAATAGTAGAATTAAGAAAAAAATTAAATTTGGAAAATATTGAAACACATTGCGAAAATATCTAAACACATTGTTGCTAGTGTTATTATATTATGATGCATACTAACCTACATACTAACAGTAAAGGTGTGAAGTATGTGTTGATTCGCATCCCAAAAATCTGTGCGCACTTTTTTTCCACTATCTATAAATGTATGCGTTGTGAATCCGGTGACGATTTTACTCCAGACGCTTTTTACATTGTGTTTTTTATATTTGAACTGTGTTGATTTGTCATGCAACTTTACGAACGAATGTCCTGTAGAGCCTATTATTACCATACCCGCAGCACCAGTTGTTATATACTTGGGGCTTTCATCAATCGAGTATTGTTCCAAATTATGGTTGTGTCCGTTTAGATACAAGTGGACACGACTACTGTTTAAAACGGACTGAAAATCTTCGGCATCTATTTCGTCTGCTTTATGGTGTCCCAAAACAAATACCCATTCGTTGGGCGGAATATCGGAAAGCGTCGAATTGAACCAGTCAAGTTGTGCCTTACAATCTTGTGCGAGAATATTTTCATGAAACATGCATTCTCCAGGTACAGGGGAGCAAGTGGGATACTGAATACTACAAGGGTCCCATTTTGCTCGATCTTCGCCGCGATAGTCATTTACACACGGATTTGTATCTAGTACAATAATATTCAAAGGAATATTCGTGTTGGTTTTTGAATCAATGGTTGAATCAGTACTTGAAAGAATAACGCGACGGTGGTAATATCGGTTGTCCATTATCCATTGCGGAATCGTCTGGTTTAATTCTAATTGTGCTGCAGGATTAAAACCGTAGTCATGATTACCTAGTGCATTATACCACGGCAAACTAATATTCCCAAATAAGTTGACATAGTCTTCGCTTATTTGTGGGTCGCTCTTATTTTGAATCCCACAGTAGTAGAAATTGTCGCCTGTATTTAAAACAAGTTTTGGTTTATATTTTTCAACGTATACCGACATTGCTTTTGCTGTATTTTCGGCGTTTCGTAAATGATAGCCACCGAGTGCGGCTGACCCCCAATCTCCTAAAGAGATGATACTAATATCGCGGATGCTATCTTGGGTGCTAAGATGCGGGGTATGTTGCGGTAGCATGTCTATCGGTAACGCCGATGTTGATGCCACCGCATATAAAAAAAATGGAATAAAAAGAGAAAAAGAGTTATATTTTTTCATTTATCTAAACGGAGAAAAGTATTTTTGGGTGGGAGGGGGTGACAGTGGATTTTTGGAATTATTATATCTTATAGTAATTTCTCTAAATAACTATAAAATATTGATTATGGGGTATGGGGCGTGGGGTATGCCATCTGAGTATATTAGCTTACTATTTATATACATTTTTTTCACCTAAATCTGCGATAAAGTTGCACTATTGTACTTCATATGAAAACTCTAAAAAATCCCAAAAATAATTATCCTCCAATGAACCTTTATGATATATATCTTTGCGTATCTTTTCGGGTGTACAGTTATTTTCCTCTATATTTTTCATTTTTAGTTTGTATATACCAACATCGTAATAATAAATATTATTTTTATATTCAATACGCACTTCAACAATATCATCATCCACGTATGACTGCTTTCTAAGGGGACTGTCGTGTACATTTTTTATATTAAACTTATAACGAAAATGTCGTGTATCCTCGTTGCTATTAAATATATTTTCGTGGTAATGAAACGAATTTTTATTTATAAATGGTCGTGTTATGTAATTCAGAAATTCATACTTGCTTTTATCTATTTGTCTAACATACTCTCCATTTCGTACTTTATACTGTTTCATAATTTTTACAAGTATATATTCTTGTAAATCAACAGGTAACTTCGACAATATTTCCATTCAGTTAAATATAAATAATAATATATACTATTTATATTTTTAATTAGTTTGTATATTATATAAAAAACAAACTATACTATATTTTTAAAAAATACCACCACGAAGTCGTAGTACAAGATGGAGTGTTGATTCTTTTTGGATATTATAGTCTTCAATAGTTCGTCCATCTTCAAGTTGTTTACCAGCAAAAATGAGGCGTTGCTGTTCTGGAGGGATCCCTTCCTTGTCTTGAATCTTTGCTTTAACGGTGTCAATCGTATCACTACTTTCTACATCAAGGGTAATCGTCTTGCCGGTGAGCGTCTTGATAAAAATCTGCATTCTACTTAGGCGTTGCTATAATATTTACATATATTTTATTTTTAAGTATTTTTTTTAAAGTATGTCTTACATTTTACAAGTTTGTTACGTCTAAAAAATATATAATATGCAGCAACTAAAAGTAATAATCCTACTATTATTTTTTTATAGTTACATAGCAAAAAGTTATAAAATAATGAGTCCCAACTATTCCATGTTTGTCCTTTAATATGTGAAAAATAAGTACCCCCTTGACATGTATCTTCATTACAAACATTACAATCACCAGCATATTCTTCGTTTGACAATACATACATATTTTTTATATTTTTTTCTCCATATTTTTTTATCATATTTGTTAAAAAATTGGGTCCACTGCTATTCATTACGTGCCAGTGTTTTCCAAAATATTTATAAGAATTAACATAGTCTGGTAAATTATCAATACAAAATTTTATAAAAGGATGATTAGGAATTACCATATAAAATGAATTAGTATATGAATTTTCTACATTTGATGATTTTGTTAATACCAAATCATACTCTAAAATCGAATCTATTTTTTTTTTACAGATTACATCCATATCTATATAAATACCACCATATTTATATAAAACCAAATATCGGAAAGCATCGCACCTTTGTATATCATAAGGATATGCCATATAAACATTATAAAAATCAGGATATTCTTTTTTAACAAAACTTTCCATCATTTCGTGAGACCAAATAATATGTTTATAATCTTTATGCCAATTTTTACAAGACTCGACTGCGTCTTTCCATTCATCAGGAACATCTAATGTTTTCCATGTTTGATGTATTATTTTAGGTATCATTCAATACTATATATAAGTATATATTATACTAACAAATAATTTCACATATTATTAGTATTTTGATTTTGTTTTTCCATCTTCTCTTTCCGTTTCTTCTCTAATTCATCAATAATTTTATTCGCTTCTGCCAGTTTATCATTTAGCTTAACTTTATTAGATTTACTTGAGGTCCACGATTTAGGTAAATCCGGATGTTTTTCTATTTTGAAATATTCCCGCTCTTTTGTATGCGACCTATCTATCCACTCGCGATAATATACAACATACTTTTTCATCATATGATGTTCTAAACCATTTGGTAGTGACTGAGCACTATGCTTTCTATTTCGCTTTTTAGTGAAAGAAGTTTCGGTTTCAACATTTGACATCGATGATGATTATTATTATTATTATTATTATTATTATTATTATTATTATTATTATTATTATTATTATTATTATTATTATTATTATTTATAAGAATAAATTTAATTCCTATTTTTAATTTATAGTTTTAGATTATAAAAATAAAATATAAAATGATGAAAAATATATTTGGTTTAGTAAACAATGACAATGTACCACTTCCTGTTTCAGTTCCTGTTCTACGTGAGAAGCATCCGCATCTGAAACAGCAACAGCAAGAACCCGAAAAAATAAAAAGTAAAAAAAATGTTCCTTTTATTTCTCCTGAATTAGTTGAAAAAATGAATATTTTCTATAAACTGTTACATGCGGTATGCGGAATGTTAGATGAAGAAAAAATCCCATTTTATCTAGACCGCGGTACTCTTCTTGGATGTATTCGAGAAGGAAGGTTATTACTACATGATACAAATGTAGACATAACAATACACTTATCAAAATGGGAAAAACTTGTCGACATAGACTTATCAAAACATGGTATCGTGTTGAAAACAAAAAATAATGAATTTCCTGATAATTACACTGGGAATGCATTGTCTGTTTACTTAGAAAACGAAAATTCCGAATATTATTGCAACATTTACGCGAATCCCGCATTTCCTATCTTAGACATAAGTGCAATGAATGATAGCTTATATCCTGTTCCAAAAGAACCAGATGTATATTTAAAACAGTTATATGGTAACTGGACCGTCCAGTCAAATATACATGCTGATACAAAATACCACCGTAATAATGGGCTTATTTTGAGTGAATATAGAAAAAATTGGGACCTTAAGTATAACATATACAGGTGTAAATTTTAATACAGGAATACATTAAAATAAAATATAACATATAAGTAGTATAGTGTATTATGAGTGCACAACTAGGGGTTATAATAATTATTATAACCGTTGTATGCATTACCTTACTTTTTTGCATAGGACGCTGTATTGCAGGATATTTTAACATATGATATACATGATATATATGGTATACATGATATATATGGTATACATGATATATATGATATATAAAATTGATATATATGATATATAAAATTGATATAAACAAATTATAACATGGTAGTTACACCGACCGAAAATAAAAATGAGACAAACTTTCTATAAAAATAAAAAATCGTTCAGTTAATCTTTTTGTAATATAAATGCACCCTTAAAGATCATTATACTATTTTACGACTATAGCGATTACTAATCGATAATAGTGGTTAGTATATTTTATTGAAACTTATAATCACGCTTATATTTTTCAGGTCGCATGTTTTTGAGTTATTGAGTTGAATATATATATAAACAATATAAAAAGACCTTCACCATATTATGTAGCAATTAGAACCATAAAAAATAGAATGGAAGCCGCACACATTGCTGTAGATGTAGCTAGTGCTAGTATAAATTATACCGATGTTAATAAAAAATTCCAAGATTTAACATCAATATTTTACACTACAAAGGGATGTATGATTTTAACATTAAACGATACATTTTCAAAACGTTTTATCGCAACTCATCCAAAGTTAGAATGGAATGAAAAATATAATAGTTATGCAGAAGCAGTAGTATTAACTGCTAAAATTAACATAATTATTTTTGGACAACCGTTTGAAGTTTATCTGCATCGTCCTATAAAACAGATTCATCGATGGGAGTATGAATATTTTTTCGGATTTGGTGGACATAATGCAGGGTTCTCCCGTGATAGAATCATCCTTACATTTTCGGAAACATTTAATAAGGATATTGATGTTGAATATTTACTAATGACGGGGACATTATATCAAGGTGGTGATGAAGACGATGAAACCGATGAAGCTGTATGTTGTGTAATCGATGAAAAATATGTTAAAAATGCGCTAAAGTTGTTAGTTATTGGAGGTTATGTAAAACACTGGAATGCTTTTAATTATTTTAAAAAATGGTTTAAGGACCGCGGATTTAATGTAGAAATTGAAGAAAATAACTCTAATAAGTTTGCATCATTTATTTTTGAGGATTATGCAGTTATTGAATCATAAAAGATGGGTCGCCTGTAATTTGGCGAAGAACATGATTCGTATACGCCATCGCAACTGCATCTGCTTCATAGTAGTTCCAGTATATATCTTGGATTCTTAATTCCGTACGGTTTTGATTACCCGCGCATATGACATTTGTAAAGCTTGTTAACGTACATTGTAATGGATGCTGTGGATAATCATTTTTGACAAACGTACCTTTGAATTTTTGATGTGCATATTCGGGGCGTTTTTCTTGAATCAAGTATGTCTTTCCAGGCACAAGGTCGGCAGGATATACGTGTTGAAGAGGGCGCATTGCGTGGTGTGGTGTGGTGTGGTCTCAGCTATATCACGATTAAACAATATAAAACATTTCAATTTTATATTGTTACAAAATTGAAACCAAAAATGTGTATACAACTAGGTGTAATCAGAACCGTAATAAGTTATTACATCAACCCCTCTATTATTTTCCAATTTTGAAAATGAAATCTGTTGCTAAAAGCGCTAAAGAATCATCATCAAAAAAGCCAACAAAAAGGGCAGCAAGAGCACCAAAAGCACCAAACCATAAGTTACGGTTTAATGAATTTGAGGTATTAACAAAACATTCTATAGGAAATGCAGGTGAGGACTTCATTTGCAATACGATTCCATGCGAAACGTGTGGTCATACAAAATGGACGAATTTGAACAAAGTGCAAATGAACTATCCGGGAGTTGATTTATGCTGTGACTATTGTGGCACATTTGTGCAAGTGAAAACAATGTGTAGCAAAAATGGGAGTTGTCCTCTGTCGCAGGCTAGCAATGGTGCATGGAAATTCCCGACATCGAAAAATACGGTTCGTGAAACCTTGAAAATGTTGAAGGGAAATATTCGATATATTGCTGTAGTATATGATACGAATTATAATATTATAGAGGTAAGCATCACTGGTATGTTATCGTCAAAAAATATACACTATACGGAAAATTACATAGTTTCGGATGACATCAAGTATTACCCTCCACGAATTTTGCGGACACTGAAAAGTATATGCGAAGTGAAGTGAGGTGAGGATTGTTGCGTTGGTGTTTAATTCGTTTTTTATTTGTTTACTTTATTATACCATCTTTAATTTTTCACCAAGTTCTTTATAATAGTGTCCATTATACGGGATGTTTTTGGTAAGTGCTTTTGTCAAAGTTTTATCGCTTATTGCTAATGATTTAATGCAGTCGTATTTACATTCAAATTCTTTTATTAAGTTATTATTTGTGTCATATTGTCCAACACCATTTTTGTATAATATTGGTGTTCCGTTTATTTCTTCAAATTTGCTAGTTAACTTTTCGTCACAATTATTATATAATATATAATAAAAACCATTAGCTAATGTACTATTTTTTACTGGACCGTCTAATGCCGATGAAGACTCATAACCATTAAAATGTGCGGCAGTTTTTCTGTCTATATACACATTTACAATTTTGGTTTTTTCTTTATCTAGTTGAGCTATGTAACCTAAGTTTTGAACTTTTGTTTCTTTTGTAGGTTTAATTTCATGTACAATATTTGGATCTAAATTTCTTTCAACTAGTAACCAACGAAAACCACAATAAATAGTGTTGTCTGTTATTGCTTTCATTACACTTGGTCTCTTTATATTTTTACTTTCATTCATTGCTTCTGTAACGGATTCATAAACTTTAACTAATTTTAATGTTTCGGGATTTATTTTTTGGAGTCTTGGACCGAGGTTAGGTAGTTGTTGATTAAAGCCGGTAACTATTTTTTTCTCTTGTTGTGAGTTTAATTTACTTAATATTTCTTTATTTGTTTGTTCTAAAGAATTAACTTTACTTAATAAAATTTTATTAGTATGTATTATTTCCTTTAATAATTCATTGTCGTTATTTGCAAATGTATTCATAGCATTTTCTTGATTTTTAAATTTTAAATTTTCAATTTCAAGTAACAATTCATTTACTTTGTAGTTATAATTATCTATATTATCGTTAACTATTTTTAATAATATTTTATAAGTTAGATTACCTCCTATTAAAAACAATTCATTTTCACTATCATGATTTGGTAGATTTTTTACTATATTTGGTTTTATAGTATTATGGCAATGTAAAAAATGCTCAAAGTCTTTACTTTTATTTACACAAAAACAATCAAGTAATATGCATTCCTCGTATTTACTTTTATGTTCATTATATCTACCCATAATCCCTATTCTGCTTTCTCCTATTTTTACAACATATGAACCATTTTCGTATGTCTTAACTTTAATAATATAAACCATATTCCCAGCATTGTTAAATTGTTTGAGTAGAAATTTTTCATTATCTAATTCTTTTTGTTTAATTAATTTTTCTTCCATTTCTTTATTTTTGGTGGTTTCTATAGCAGACATTTCATTTTTTGTTTGTTCTAATTCTTTTTGTAATTCATATATTCCATTCAACCTTATTTCTTTAATTACTTCACACACCCAATTCTGAAAACGTTGAGCAATAGGTTTTCTCGAACGAAACAGCATTTTATATAACCCTTTTTCTGTCAAAAATGTAACTTCTTGATTGCCACCAAGGGTGTTCATACTATGAACTACCTTCTCAGATTCATCAAAATCCATAATTGATGTTCTTATATTACTAATTTCAAGAACCACTCCAATATCACTCGCTCGGAATAGTGGATCAGTTTTTGTTCCTTTTATAACTACTTCTGTGTGCAAGTTATTTGAATTAAATGCTTTTACAATATCCATGTCAATGTTTATAGGGCGTTATACTCTAGATAACGACCTTTATTTAAGCCCTTTATACCATATATATTATTTTTGCTTTAATAATCAACAAGCAAAAGTTAATTATTAAAATAGTAGTAAAAATACAAGACCATATATGGTAACAAAAAACGTTTAGTTAGAGTACGCCAACCCACCCATACCGGACATGATACGGAGAACGTTGTAATTGGTAGCATAGACACGAACCTTGGCAGTCTTGGTGCCCTCAACGGTGGCGTTGGAGAGAACAAGCTGAAGGGTAGCATTGTCAATGCGGGAGAAGTTGCACGATCCGCTTGGTTGATGCTCTTCAGGTCTCAGAGCAAAGGAGTAAACATTGATACCGGTGTCAGGGGTGTGAGTGTGGTGCTGGTAAGGCTGAACCAGGTCGAAGTAAGTGCCTTCGCGCTCAGAGAAGCGGTCCTGACCGTTAAGCTGGAGCTTAGCAGTGACAACGGGGTTCATACCCCAGCAGTGGAGGTCAAGAGAAGTCTGGGTAAGAACGAAAGTACCGGCATCAGATACACCAGAGTTCTCGTAAGGGATTCTGCCGCTAAAGCCGGGAGCCATGTTGGACTGGTCATAACCAGTGCCGTCAGCGCCAGCGAGGTCGCCCTGCTGCCACCAGTAAACGTTGGAGACATCGATAGCACCGGCTTCATTAAAGAGACCAGAGCCGTTGATGAAGGAGCCAGTAGTCTGGGCAACAGCATCGTGTCCACCGAAAGCATGGATAGCATTGGGAAGAGCATCAACAGCGTCAGTGTAGTTGAAGGGCTGAGCACCAAGAAGTCTGTACAAAAGCTGGTTGCAGTCGAGAGAAGAGCAGTAGTCAACGTTCTGATCGGGCTGGACAACCCAGATAAGCTCCTTAACGGGGTGGTTAAAGTTGAGCTTGATCTTGTTGGAAGAAGAACCGACGGACTCATCACCAGTGAACTGGAGCTGCTCGATAAGGTACTCGTGGGGGTTCTGAGCCATACGTCTGCGCTCATCGGTATCCAAGAAGACGTAGTCAACATAGAGAGAGGCAGCGACAAGAGACTGGTTGTAGGCAGTGTTGACACGTCCACCGGCAGGAGAGCTGGCGTTGTTGGGGTTGCCGCAGCTGAGAGAGCCGACAGCCCACAAGCACTCATCGATGGGACGAATATCAAGGTTAATCTTGACTTCGTGATACTGAAGAGCGATGAGGGGAAGGGCAAGACCGGGGTTACGGCAGTACCAGAATTGGAAGGGAACATAGAGAGTAGTCTCGGGCAGAGCATTGCGGGGAGCGCAAACCTGACGAGGGGCGTTTGCCTGACAAGGACCATCGATGGCATTGAAAGAGGGATCGGTGATGAAGGTCAACTCGGTGGTGTTTCCAACCATGGCGTGGTAACCAGAGCGCTGGTCACTGGGAAGAGTAAGGTTGTTCCAGATGTGCATCCAGTCACCATACTGGCGATCAATGCGCTGACCACCGATCTCAACCTCAACCTGGGAAATCAACTGCTCACCGGGGAAATCGAGCCAACGAGCATAAACACCGTCCTGGGTAGCTCCCTTCATGGACTGGTTAATCTCGGGGAGAGTAACCTGAAGGTAAGTGCGGTAAGCCAAATCACCATTACGAGAAATGGTGCAGGTTACACGACGACCAAAATCGGCTTGACCGTTAAAAGTCTGCTCGATAGACTCCATTGCAAAGTTGGTGTGACGTTTGTAAGACACCTTCCAAAAGGTAATCTGAGGGTTGCCCGTAAGATAGACATCTTGGGCGCCGTAAGCTACAAGTTGCATAAGACCTCCTGCCATTTTTGTTTATTATAATATTGCTAAAGAAAAAAATTTTGTAAAAAAACTTAATTAACATTTATAAATTAATAATTAAAAATTAACAATAAATAATTAACAGTAAACGATTAACAGTAAACGATTAACAGTAAACGATTAACAATAACTAACAATAATTAGTAGACAGTAATTATTGTTATTAATTCATTAATATTTTCCTAAAGTGATAAGAGGTAAGAACAATTCACACAATAATATTATTCATATTTGACTTTAAAAAATGTACTAAATATTCATCGGAATATATCTCGGTTTGTTTTTCATGCTTTTTCCTAAAAACATACTCGTCGTTCTTTTTTCTTATACTCCATCCATTTTCTAAAGTATTCATCAAAAATATCATCAAGTATATATCATTTTTTTGTTCAACATTTATATCCAACTTACCCTTGTCTATTAGAATTTTTAATGTATGAACACCTTCCTTTAATGGTACGATATCTTCTTTTTTTTTCACTACTTCTAAACTATATGTAGCCTTATTTTGTCCTTGTCCTTGTCCTTGTCCTTGTCCTTGTCCTCTCACAGATTCATTCGCTCGATTATTATATATTTTATGAATGATGCGTTTGTTTAAATAATCCTCTGTTATAATCTCTGTTGTTGAATCATCTAATTTTTTTAAATAAAAAATAGTTTTTCTTTTCTTTATAGCCATGTTATTTTCTAAACAGTTCATAATAAATTTCATTTTATAATATGTTTCTCTCTTAATATTCGTAATATCCAGAGAATCTATGTTTATATTTGTAGTTAAAACATTTGAACCATTATTGATATCGTGAGTTTTTTCATTTTTAGCACATGCGTCTAAATTATTTGATAACATTATTTTATTTTTATAGAGAAAACATTAATACATTCCTAACATTATTCTTATTATTCTTATTATTCTTATTTACTATTTTGTAAAAACCTCTAAATTCTCTAAACTCTCTATTATAAACTTTTAACCTAAACATCTCAAACTATATAATCTACTCTATTTCATATAACTTATCCTGCTACTTGGTGTTCCTTCGATAATATTGCACCATGAAGCAAAGAAAGTGTCTTGTTTTCACTAGAAAAATAACTTGGATAAAGAATACTCCAGTCTAATGTGTCATCAAATAAGCTTAACTTTGTATATACATAACCTAAAAATGCACTACAAAAAAATCTCGATGTCTTCTGAGGATGACGGTCTTTTTTGCAGTAAGCTTCTATCCAATCTGTAACAACAACATCATATGGTTTATCGTATACAACTTTATGTATTTCTTTCAGTTTTTCATTATTGAATATTTTGTCGTACTCTTTCGTGTTTTTGAATTCGATTTTGCGAACATATATTTTTCCACTATATGTCGAAATAAAATGCTCATATGGAATAAATTGAACTCCGAATTTTTTTGTATTATCTTCTGGATCCGGAATATCTGAAATACCTGATGTCCAAACATATGTACCCTTTAATGGAACATCTGTGAATTCTGGGTCTACTACAATCATACCAACATGTGAAAAATCACTCTTTGTCATAAATTTTATCAACCAACTAAATAACCCCCATGATTTGTATTCAAGGTTGTCGCATAAAAGAATGTCACCTGTTTTTAATGTACCGCTAAGTTCACTCGTTGGTTCACTCGTTGGTTCACTCGTTGGTTCACTCGTTGGTTCACTCGTTGGTTCACTCGTTGGTTCACTCATTATATTTTACTTTACTTTATTTGTTTTATTTACTTTATATTATATCATAAAATATAAATATTAAAGTAGCATAAAATATTAAAGTAGCATAAAATATTAAATTAGATATAATTATTAATTATTATATATTAAAAAAGTTATACTTATAACAATATAGTGAATATATAAATATAGATATATAGATGCCATCTTTTAAACATAAAACAAATAAAAAAATTTTTGTAGACAAAAAAAGAATAATGACGCTGGATAGCGTTCATCGTGAACTACAATGTGAGTTTAATTTGATTAATAGCGAAGTATTACCTACATTAATTCGTAGAAAAAATGAAATAATGAAACAGTTAAATCACTCCGAACATATATTGGAGGTCAATGATAAAATAGAGTTACAAGATTCTTTATATGACATAAAAGAGGAAATCTATAAAAATAAAAAAAAGATTAAAGACTACTACCTGAACAACAGTAAATTTATTTTCGATTATTTTGAAAACAAAAAAGAAATTACGAATGGTACAAATAAAACAAAGATTCTTAACTCTTTTTTCAAAGTAAATGATAATACATTTGATGAAAATGCGTTGACGCGTGCAAATGACAATAATGTTCAAAAGTTTTTTACAAATCTCGACCAGACATTTATTAACATAAATGACTATACGTATGCCATTGATATATGTCAGTCTTGTAATAAGGGAGAAATGATTCCCGTCGAACATGAGGGGATTATGGTTTGCAATGTTTGTGCAAAACAGATTACTTATCTTATCGAAAATGAGAAGCCGTCTTATAAAGAACCGCCGAAGGAAGCGTGTTTTTATGCATATAAAAGAATCAACCATTTTAAAGAAATTCTTGCACAGTTTCAGGCAAAAGAAACTACGCAAATCCCGGAAGAAGTTCTCGAAAATATCAAGCAACAACTTCATAAAGAGCGCATCCCTCTCTCAAAATTTACGAATTCTAAAGCAAAAGAAGTTCTTAAAAAATTGGGATATAATAAGTATTACGAACATATCCCCTTTATTAAAGATAAACTTGGTATTAAACCGCCGATTATGACACCGGAGTTAGAAGAGACGTTGTGCAATCTTTTTATGGAGATACAGGGACCGTATGCGAAATTTTGCCCGGATGACCGTGTGAATTTTTTGAATTATTATTATACGGTTTATAAACTGTGCGAACTTCTGGAGAAGACTGAATTTCTTTCTTATTTTCCGATGTTGAAAGATAAAGAAAAGAGGATAGAACAGGATGATATATGGAAGAAAATTTGCGAGGAGTTGAACTGGGTATTTATTCCGACACAATAGGTTGTGGTTGTTGTTGTTGTTGTTCAGATGATAGAGGACTAAGTGTATCAACACTACCCTGACTACTCGGAATATCACTATGACTCATAATAATATTTATATTAAATAAAGAATAGTCTTCTATAAAGTAAGTAACAACTATTTATTATTTACATAATAAAATGTAAATAGTAAATATTATCTACATAGTTTCTAAATAAACGCTTTCTTTTTTACATCTTCAACTGTTTAAAGTTTAAGAGGGGTGGGGAAACCAACAAGGTTAGCACCAATACCGAAACCAGCACCAGTTCTAGCAGAAACAGCTAAAGTGGGGACATAAACATCCAAGATGGCGAAGGTCGCTGCTGCTACAAGAGAAATCAACGCAATTTCGTTTAACTTAAGAGTCTGAGATGGTATGGAATAAGCAACTATCGCGACACAAAGACCTTCGATAATATACTTAATAAAGCGCTTAAAAAGCTCACTAAAGTCAAGTGTTCCGTACATTATAAATATAATGTAGAAAAAAATATTATTTTATTATTTTATTATTTTATTATTTTATTATTTTATTAAATTTAATAAATAAGTAAGCGTACAACGAATAAATGAATAAATAGTAAACTTACTTAAAATAATTATTTAATTATATAATATAATGTCTGAAACAAATAGTTTGCCAAAGGGAGTTACTCCTAAATATTTACCCGATGGAAAAGAAAACCCCAAATATGTCGACTTATTGGAAGAAGATAAACCAATTGCTGGGCAAAAATTCGTATGTCTTTCGTTCGTTTCACCAGAGCATATTATCAAACAAAAAGACCAATTTTTGTTCGAAGAGTTTGTGAAGCAGTGGGATTACAAAAAGTCAATGGAAAAATTTACCCAGTTTCTCAACTTTGTATCATTTAAGTATTCTCTTTCTTTCGATAAACTTACTGCGGACTTCCAAGAGTTTACAAAGGAAGAGGGAGAGACGATTCGCGCAACATCTGCAACGCTAATTAGCGATGACTATAAAACATTTTTGGATAACAATGAAGATGAACTTGAGCAGAAGTTTGGCGAAAAACATGGGTTCCAAACATCTACGAGAGGCATCAAAGTGCGCGGCGTTTTTGCTACACAAGGCGAGGCGGAACTTCGCTGTAAATTGTTGCGCGAGGTCGACCCCAATCACGATATTTATGTAGGACAAGTTGGTATGTGGGTTCCTTTTCATCCAGAGGCATACAAGACGGGACGTGTCGAGTACATGGAGGAGACTCTCAATCAACTTATGTCCGATAAAAAGAAAAATGAAGAGACTGCAAAACAGGAGTTTGATAAACGTGTGCGCGAGGCTAGGCAGAAAGCGATTGAAGAGAATATGAAAAAAGCGGAAGAGTCTGGTAACAAACTTACACAAACGATTAATGCTGATGGTGAATTAGTTGGTATTTCAAATGTTGCTAATTTTGATGGATTGGACGAAGATTCAACAGTTGATGATATTAAGAAGAGCATATTTGAGGCTGAGAATGTTGTTCTTGATAAAAACACGGACCATGGTTTGTCAAAACTGACACATTTTGAGAATTAAGATGATGTCGACATGAAATCGACATAAATCGATATGAAACTATTGAATAAACAAAATAAACAAAATAAACAAAATAAACAAAATAAACAAAATAAACAAAATAAACAAAATAAAAGTTTTAACTATTAAATATTATATGTTAAATATTATATGTCACTAATATATAATATTTGCTTTTTAATTGGCATGAATAAAAAGGTAAAACAATATGTAGTAAGTAACTATTTCAAATCATTTAATAGCGATAATATATTTATTAAGTTAGTTTGTTTATTATTCATTATAGCTGCTATTATTATATGCATGTATTTCTTGTATAGGGCGATATCTAATGCATTATATATGTATAGATTAAAGACTGATTTTTATAAATTACAGGATATGGGAATAAATGTTAAAAACTATAACATATTATATTTTGAAGAGTTTAAAAAAAAACATATAATGAATTTTTCAAAACTAAAAAATACGAAACATACTGAGTTTAAAAATAAAAATGCAATTGGTATGATTACGGACAAATATGTAGTCTTGGATTTTGATACAAAAAAAGATGTTAGTAATGCAGACTTTTTAATTGAAAAAATACCAAAAGATACCGTTTGTGAAAAAACACCGAATGGGTATCACTACTACTTTGAAAATGATACAGGAAAACCAGTATATACTTATATACAACTAGTTATTGATAATGTAAAATACTCAGTAGATGTGTTAGGTGTTGATAATTTGATAATAACATCTCCTACAAATATAAACGGAAAAGATTATTATTGGATTAATAGTATTTTTACACATAAAGCAGCGAAGTTATCAGAAAATACATGGATACTAGATTTATTAAAAAATCAGAAACCATTTCATCGTAAGTTTAATAACGCTACTTTATCGATGAATATTAAAAATGCTTTTATAATCATAGATAATCTAAGTATTGAAAATAATATTAGATTTACACTTGGTATGATGAAAGAATATTCTGTAAAAATGAAACTGTTAAATGGTGTTATATATGTATATGATGACAACTACTATTTTTTGACTAGAGGTAGTTTTAGTAAATACAAGAACAAAAAATCTATGGTAGAAAAACTAAAAAATGTTATTGCCAAAATTAAACCATCGTGTATTATAGATTTATCTATTATAACTAGCAACTATTTTAAACCCGAAAATATTTTTCACATAACATCGTGTGTTATACATAGCGACTTTAAAAATTATAAGTACAATTCAGAATTCCCGAACTATATTGAATGCAGCTATATATACAAAAAAACGAAGTATCTAATCCAAGATACTATTACCATAAATAGTTCTAATAATTCTAATAATTCTAATAATTCTAATAATTCTAATAATTCTAATAATTTTAATACAAAATTAAATAACTTAATATCATGGACTACACCAAATACACCAAATACACCAAATACATCAGAAACAAATAATGCTAGTAAAATATTGACAGGTCCAGAAAGTATTTATATAACATTTTTACTTTCAAATTATTTTAGTATACCATGCGTAACACTGGGCGTGACATATGATGAAAACAATGGTTCAGAAGAATCTACAAAATCTTTAAATCAAGCTTTGTATAAAATTATAAATACTATGTTTTTTTTATTTTAAAATAATGTAAATAGTGCAAATAATGCAAAATAATATAAATACATTTTATAATTTATAGTATAAAATATAAAGTATAAAGTATAAAGTATAAAGTATAAAGTATAAAAATACAAAATGAACAAAGAAGAACAACAAGTTGTACGAGTAGAACAAATGAAAAAAATTCAAAGTGAGGCTCTAGAGTTATTTACCAAAAAAAATATTGATTATGGTGACGCATTTGCCAAATATGGTGTTATCGGTGTTTTAATGAGAATAGAAGATAAACTGCAACGTTCTATGTCTATAACAAAAAATGGAGTAAATTTAATAAGCGATGAAGGAATTAGAGATACGCTAATTGATTTACATAACTACGCCGCTATGGCGCTAATGTTATTGGATGAATAGTCAAGTAACTACTTTGCAATATTACCACCGTAGGTTACTACCATTTATTTTTATTTACTTTAATCTTTGGACCTTGACCTTTGCGTTTAATATTCGCAGGGTCATATTGTTCTTCCTCGTCATCGGAATGAATATCTTTCGACATTTCCCAGAATTCTTTTGCGCCTAATTTAAATGGACCATGTGTTTGTGCTTTATACCAAAATATCTGGTCATGTAACTTATTTGATTTTGCGTTATTGTTTATTACTAGACATTCATAGTTTTCGGTACACTGGTCCATCACTTGACAAAAACTTTCAAATGTTGGAAACATACCAGCGTAGTTTTCATAGATTCTTTTACGATTCCCAATATATGGTTCGCGTAAAATAAAAACATAGTCAATATTGGTTCGCAAATTTGGCGGAATACCTAAAGGATACTGCATTGTAATTACCAACATGATTTTCCAGTGACGACCGTTCATAAAAAGTAAACGCATCATAACATCTTTGGTCCACTTATTGTCAAAAAGACAGTCATCTAATACCACAAATGTTCGTGGATCAATTGTGCTTCTTTTATACGACTCTATCTCTTTTTTCATCTGTTTTAATACGGCTTTTTGTCGTTTTAAAATATTTTCAATAATCGCCGTATTATAAGCATCGTGAATAAATAACTTGGGAACATGCTCTCCGAAAAACCCGTTCCCTGCCTCTGTGCCGGATATAACAGTACCGATGGGAATATCTTGATGATAGTACATTAAATCTTTTACTAAAAAACTTTTTCCTGTATCACGTCGTCCGATAAGAACAATAACGGGTCCTTTATTTTCGTCAGGGCGAAAACTAATTGACCTCATATCAAATTTTGCTAATTCTAAACCTACACTCATTATTGTATATTGTATATTTATATATACTTAGTTATTTATAATATATACTAAAAAACATATAAGTTACAAACGCATATTTGTTAGTTTTTTAACATATTACACCGACCGAAAAGAAAAATGAGACAAACTTTCTATAAAAAAATAAAAATCGTTCAGTTAATCTTTTTGGTAATATAAATGCACTCTTAAAGAGCATTATACTATTTGACGACTACAACCAATTACGATTGTAGTGGTTAGTATATTTTATTGAAACTTATAATCACGCTTATATTTTTCAGGTCTTTCTCCTGTTTCTATATAGTGATTAAATACCTTTTGTATATTTTTACATCCATTCTTATCGCGATTGATACATCCCTTCCGTTTGTTTTCCATTTTAAATGTTAGGATTGAATGCATCTTTCGTTCTATGCTTCTCTTATCTGGTAAATATAAATTATTACACAATTCTTCTGTTTTATAGTTCAAGCATGATGTTCTAAATTCATCTATATTATAAACTTCAAATCTGGTATTTATTTTTCTTTTTATTGATAAATTTGGAGTTGATATAAAATTTCTCATCTGTTTTCCAATACTCCAATCACCGATTATGATTTTTATGTCCTTACCATACTTGTTCTCAATCTTATTTAACATATTGTCCTCTGTTCTTTTTGTATTTATATACGAATACCATTTGTATTGTCTGAATTTTTCATCTTGATATAATTTTGCAATCGCATCATTTACTTTTAGTTTTTCTTTGATATATTCTTTAAATTTTTCAATATCGCATGTTTTTGAATTGAATAATGATAATGTATTTTCAATTTCAGTAATGTGTTGTTTATCCTTATAATTTTTTAATAATGATGAATATTTTATCCGCTTGGTTTCTTTTATTCGTTGCTTATTTGTATATGAAAAATAATTACCATCATCATCCATCATTTGTAATAATGTTCTTTTTCCAGGGTCAATAAATAAATGTTTTCCATCTAAAAAATCCTTTGAAACTTCATCAATATACGGAAACTCGTGTAATACTTCTTTTTTGGTTTCTTTCTTTTGTAATTCTCTTCTTTTTCTGTTTTCTTCTTTTAACCTATTTTGTTGCACTTGCTTTTCTTGTTTTTTAATCTCCTTTTCCTCTTCTGTTAGTCCTTTCATTCGTTTCTTTTCATTCTTCATCTTATCTTTCTTTATTCTTTCTTCATTTACAAAGTCAGTATGTAAAAATCGTAATGAAACCGAATATCCATCGGTTATAATGGTATAATCAAACACATACTTATTCATATGATGCAGTTTAAAAAATGTATTCCATAATTTATCTTTATTTGTTTCAATATTATCAAAATATTGTTTTTTATCAGTATCAATAAGCAGTTCTACAACAGATTTTGTATCTATTTGTATATGCCTTGGTATTAGATGGGTTTGAAGTGGAAAAAACTGGAACATCTTTGTATTCACTTCTTCTAATTGCAAATTCATAAATATCATGTGTTTCAAATATTTCTGTGGATTGACCTTTATATCATAAAAATAACTTGTATCATAATTCTCTGGAACAATTTTGTATCTGTTATCATTTAACCAAGTATGGTATTTTTCATCACATGTTAAAATTTCAGAATCATTTATGATGTCATTTTTTACTTGTTGTAGTTCTTTATAAAATTGTTTCTTGAAATCTTTGTTTTGAAGTTCATTTTGGTATACATTTTTAAAGTAAGAATTAACAAATCGTTTAATGTAGTCAATAAAGTGCATTTTGATGTTATTTTCAATAGCAGTAATCATAGTAGTAGCATAATAATCTAATATAGCAGATAAATTCTTACCATCTTGTAGTGTAAATATAGAATTACCAATATTTTGAAATTCTTGGAGTAGTGCTAAATTATTTCCTTTGGGTTTTGGTCCTGCTGAAGCTTTCACTAATGACTTCATAGACATTCTAATTGTATCTTCTGTTATAATTGGTATTTCCTGATTGTTATGATACTTTTGAAGCACCCATAATCTCAATAAAAAATAAGAGTTTGTAGTTATTGTGTTTGTTCTTGAAACTGCGTCATTAATCCTTTCTAAAACATCAATCGGTAAATCTGATTTTATAATTTTCTGTATTGGAAGTTTTATGCACCGATATTTATCAGGCGGTTTTACCTTTTCATACATTATATAGTTACTTAATATTTTATTTTTAAGTAATTATACGCAGAATTACTAAATCTAATAATCTTCATCTTGTGAAAAAATAATTTTTTTGGTTTCGTCTAAAAATATAGTATGTTCGTATTGTGCTGTATTACCATTTGATACGCATAGCGGTGGGTATTCAAATAGATTTTCATTTTTAACTAATATATTCAGGTGTGTATTCATATTTGGTAAATCATTTAAAAACCTACTTGAAAATGGTAATGTTTTGAAGTCATGTTTTATTTTATTGTAAAATTTTTTACTACTTTCCAGTTTGAATGTTGGAGTAATGTTGGGGTTAATTCTAAATATATTTGAAATTCCAGTTTCATCTGCTATATCCATATTTGTAGAACCAAAAGTTTCAATTGCATAAACACCTTCACTAAATCGTTTGTGTGTTATATTTGGATCTGGATATGATGGCAAAAAATACCCACCATGTATAATTCCTTTTTGAATATTATGTCCTCCGAGATTTCTGATAGGGTGTATATCATATGCTTCCATAACTTCCTTAATTGAATTGGACCACTCCAATATGTCTACATCAATCCCAGCATTTTTTATTCCCGTATATGTTGCTTCCTTAACAGCATTATTCAAAATATCATGTTTGTCATTAAAATATAATGTAAAAGCAGAATCAATTATCCATTCATTTACTTCAATTCCAAAATCAACCTTAATTATATCATCTTTTTTCAGTATTGTATTATCATTTGGAGGTGGATGGTAATGTGCTGCACATTCGTTTATTGATAACCCGACTGGAAAACCAATTCCTTTATTTATAGAATGTTTTGGGTTAGAATATTCAATTGTTTTTTTTTCAATAAATTCTGCAATCTCCAATAGTTTAATTCCAGGTTTAATTATTTTTTTAACATCAGTTCTAACTTTTTTATGAATACTACCTGCTATTTCTAATGATTTGATTATTTCACTTTTATCGCTCATATTTTCAATCATAAATAATACTATATAATAATATTTAAACCATTATTACTATTTATCCTTATTTTTCATTTCCTCTATCTTTTTCAAATAATACTTTCGTCTATATTCTTTCAACTTTTCGGGATTATCTTCTTTCAACTTCTTTAAATAAGTAGCACCTTGCTCTTTTATCTTATCTTTATTTTTTTCATAATATCGTTTGTGATTATCTCCATTTGTATATTTTTTAAGTTTTTCTTCTAAATCTTTGACCTTTTCTTTTAGTTCCGTATTTTCCTGTTGTATGATATCAATATCCATTATGAATAATAATATTATATAAGTTAATTTTAAATAATTTATATATTATAATGAAACAACATAGTGATGACTACAAATTAAGTGCTGTCATGTATTATATAAATCATAATGAAGATTTACGAGATACATGTGATATTTTTAAATGTAAATATCAATCGTTGCATCGTTGGATTAAAAGATATAAACTGCAAGGAGATATTCGTAGAAAAACACGCAAAAATCATAATTTAAAAATAACACCCGAAATAGAAAATTTTGTAAAAGAACAAGTAAAAAGAGACCCAACTACGACATTATGGGAATATTCTAAATTAGTAAATGATGAATTTAATGTTATTCTAACAGATAGAAGTATCAATAATATTTTAAACAGAATGAAAATAACACGAAAGCGTTTGCGTAGTAAATATTATCCCGAAAAACGAGAAGGACAAGAAAAACAAGATTTAGTTGAATTTTATAATA